>ERZ650301.399-NODE-399-length-11938-cov-9.350501_pt1 | contig 11938 bp, 11 predicted proteins | sample MGYA00376237_ERZ650301 | MGnify/ENA primary metagenome ERZ650301 (study PRJEB26733, sample SAMN07839255) | wastewater metagenome | biome: small river; feature: stream; material: water | place: USA: North Carolina | collected 2016-04-05 ...
CTCAAGTTGCCCGAAGACTTGGACTACAACCAAGTCGCCGCTTTGTCGATTGAGGTGCGTCAGCGCCTTAGTCGCCAACGCCCCGAAACACTGGGTCAGGCCTCGCGCATGTCGGGCGTTACGCCCGCGGCCATCTCTTTGTTGCTCATTCACTTGAAGCGCTCGCGCGTCAAAGGCTTTGCCCAAGATGCTGCGGTAAACACCCCCACTGAGGCGGTCTGATGCATCCGCTTTTGCCTGCCTTGCAAAAAGGCCTAGATGATTTGGGGCTGGCTTTGGGTGAGCAACAGCAGTTACAGCTGTTGGCCTACATGGATTTGATTGGTAAATGGACCAAGGTCTACAACCTGACGGCTGTCCGTGATGCCAACGAAATGCTCACACACCACTTGCTCGACAGCTTGGCGGTCGTTGCGCCGTTGCGCCGAGAGTTGGCGAAGCTAAGTTTGCCCAGCGCGAGTTTGGCGGCGGTGCCCGCGGGCAGCGAGGGGCAGGGTGTGGCCAAGCTGGCCCAAGCTAAATTCAGCTTGCTCGATGTCGGTGCGGGCGCCGGCCTACCCGGCATTGTCATTGCCATCACGTGCCCTGACGTGTCCGTGACGTGCGTGGACACGGTGGCTAAAAAAGCGGCCTTCATTCAACAGGTGGCTGTCACGCTCAAGTTGCCCAATCTCAAAGGTTTACATGCGCGGGTCGAGCGTTTGACCCAGCCTTACGATGTCGTTTGTTCCCGTGCCTTTGCTTCGTTGATCGATTTCACGACTTGGTCTAAGTCGGCTTTGGCAAGCCATGGTGTGTGGATGGCCATGAAGGGCAAACATCCAGACCAAGAGTTGGCGGTGCTGCCTGAAGATGTTCAAGTGTTTCACGTGGAACAGCTTCAAGTGCCTGGCTTGGATGCTGAGCGCTGCATCATTTGGATGCGCGGTTAAACTTCTCTCAGTTTTACATCTGAGTCATCTATGTTCGGTATTGCGGACTACGGCGCTTTCGTCGTGGCCATCATTGTGTTTTTAGCCATCCCCGGCCCCGGCAACTTGGCCTTGCTCACTGCAACAGGCAAGGGCGGTGTGCGTTCGGGCGTGGCCGCCACGTTGGGCGTCATTGCGGGTGACCAGGTGTTGTTGTGGTTGGCGGTCGCGGGTTTGTCGGCCGTGCTCATCAACTATCCCAGTGTCTACAGCTCGGTCAAGTGGGCGGGTGCTGCTTATTTGATCGGCTTGGGTTATTCCCTGTTCAATGCCAAGCCGGGTGATGCTCCTGTGTTGAACATGAAGCCTGATCATTATTTTCGCCAAGGCTTGCTCATCACGGTGCTCAATCCCAAGGCGATTGTGTTTTACATGGCTTTCTTTCCCTTGTTTGTCGATCCCAAAATTCATCTCGGGTTGCTCACTTTTGCGGTGATGGCCGGCACCATAGCCGCGCTCACTTTGGTTTATGGTTTGGTGGTGGTTTTGTTGGCGCATCACTTGGCCGATCGCGTGCGAGCCAACCCGATCGTGCGCGTCATGCTCAATAAAGTTGCAGGCACATTGCTGATGGGTTTTGGCCTGAAGCTGGCCCTGTTTTAATTATTTTTTCCGTCTCTTTCGAAAGCTCTGTATGGCCAAAATCTTTTGCGTTGCGAACCAAAAAGGTGGTGTGGGTAAAACCACCACCACCGTCAACTTGGCGGCTGGCCTCGCTTTTGTCGGTCAACGTGTGTTGATGGTCGATCTGGACCCACAAGGCAATGCCACCATGAGTTCGGGGGTTGACAAGCGCGAGATGGCGCTGTCGGTGTACGACGTGTTGCTAGAAGAGGCAACCATTGCCGAGGCTCGTATTCGCAGTCATTGGGGCACCGACGGTGTGCGTGGAAAAATTCCTACCTATGACGTGCTGGGTGCCAATCGTGACCTAGCAGGTGCTGAAGTCGAGCTGGTCTCGCTGGAGCGTCGCGAAAATCGCCTCAAGCAAGCCTTGGCCGCCATAGATGCAGAGTACGACTTTGTGCTTATCGATTGCCCGCCCTCTTTGTCTATGCTGACCCTCAACGGGTTGTGCTGTGCGCATGGCGTGATCGTCCCCATGCAGTGTGAATACTTTGCGCTAGAGGGCCTCACCGACTTGGTAAACACGATCAAACAAGTGCACGCCAACCTCAACCGTGACCTCAGAATCATTGGACTCTTGCGCGTCATGTTTGACCCTCGCATCACCTTGCAACAACAAGTGAGCGACCAGCTCAAAGACCACTTTGGTGACAAAGTGTTCAGCGCCGTCATTCCGCGCAACGTGCGTTTGGCCGAGGCGCCTAGTTATGGCTTGCCCGGCGTGGTGTTTGATCCGTCTGCCAAAGGCAGCCACGCCTTTGTTGACTTTGCCCACGAAATGGTCGAGCGCGTCAAATCGTTCTAAGCCCTGTAAGCACCGTTGTGACAACTTCTGTTCTCCTCCTTCCCGGCTGGCACAACAGCGGTCCTGACCACTGGCAAAGCCTGTGGCAGCACGCGCATGGTTACACCCGTGTTGAGCAGCACAACTGGGATTTTCCGTTGCGTGGCGATTGGATGATGCAACTCGAAGAGACTGTGCTCACACATTCAAGTGTCATTCTGGTGGCCCACAGTTTGGGCTGCGTGTTGGTGGCGGCATGGGCGGCACACACCCAGCATGCGCACAAAGTTAAAGGCGCTTTGCTGGTCGCACCTGCCGACGTCGAACGCCCCGAAATGCAACACATGTTGCACAGCTGGAGCCCCATCGAGCGCAAGCGGTTGCCGTTTCAAAGCACCGTTGCCGCTAGCCGCAACGATCCCTATTGTTCACTCATGCGCGTCAGTGGTTTGGCCCATGCTTGGGGCTCGCGCTTGGTCGACTGCGGCATGAGCGGGCACATCAACACCGATTCACGCTTGGGCGACTGGCCCGAAGGTTTTGCCCTGTTACAAGATTTACTCAAAGAAGAAGCACCCCATGGTCACTAAAAAATCCAAAGGCCTAGGCCGAGGCCTCGAAGCTTTGCTCGGTCCTAAAGTCGATGACAGCGTTGCTGCGCAAAATGCTGCGGCTGAGGGCTTGCCAAGCACCTTACCGCTCACACAAATGGTGGCGGGCATGTACCAGCCGCGCACGCGCATGGACGAGGGCGCTTTGTATGAACTCGCCGAAAGCATCAAGGCACAAGGCATCATGCAGCCCATCCTTGTGCGTCAGCTCACCGATGGACCCAATGCGGGCAAATACGAAATCATTGCGGGCGAACGCCGCAGTCGCGCCGCTAAGTTGGCGGGTCTCGACACCGTGCCCGTGTTGGTGCGCAACGTGCCCAACGAAGCCGCCGCCGCCATGGCGCTGATTGAAAACATTCAGCGCGAAGACCTCAACCCGCTCGAAGAAGCGCAAGGCTTACAACGCCTCATCAAAGAGTTTGGCCTCACGCATGAGCTCGCTGCACAAGCGGTGGGTCGTTCGCGCAGTGCTGCCAGCAACTTGTTGCGTTTGCTCAATTTGGCGGAACCCGTGCAGTCCATGCTCATGGCGGGTGACATTGACATGGGCCATGCCCGTGCTTTGTTGGCGCTCGACCGTGGCACCCAAATCACGGCGGCCAATCAAATCAGCGCCAAAAAAATGTCGGTGCGCGAAGCTGAAAGCTTGGTCAAAAAACTCAGCGCCGAATTCAACCTTGTACCGCAAAAGCCCAAGAGCGAAAAATCACGCGACATCAAACGCGTCGAAGAAGAGCTCTCTGATTTGCTGACCGCACAAGTGGACGTGCGTGTCAAAAAACGCGTCAAACGTCATGGCAGAGTCGAAGAAATGGGCGAGCTGGCCATTCAGTTTGGCTCTATTGACGAGCTCAACGGGCTGATTGATAAATTGCGCAAGCAGTAAATACGCATGTTGCAAAAGCTGCAAAACGTTTTCTTACCGAAGACCTTTTTTCAAGGCTCTCCGCTGGAGCGTCGTCGCAGTTTGTTGATGTACATGCTCCTCATGGTTGGGGCATGTTCGTTGTCGTTTTATTTCGTATACCAGCCCGATTACGACCACATTGCGAACTTGATTGGTACCGCTGGGTACTGGGGATTTCTGTTAATTTTGTTACTAGGTGGCCCTTATTTGTTGGTCGCTCACGGGGCATTGCTGTGGTCTATTACTTACGTGGCTTATTTGGCGGCGATGACCGGCGGCATCAATTCTCCGGTGATGGTTTGGATGACAGCGGCCATTTTGCCCGCCATTTTGTTGCTTGATCGAAAACCTGCATTGTTTTGGGTGGTCACCGTTTTTTCTGTCAACTGGTTATTGCTGTTGATCAGCCAAAGTGGGCTGGTTAACAGTGACATCAACATGGACAACGAGGTCATGACGTGGACGGTCGCCAACAAGTTGTTTGTGATCAGCTTAGCGATGTATGTGGTGTTTGTGACGGAGCGGATGCACCGAAGTCAAAAAGTGGAGATGGATGAAAGCAACGCTGAATTGGAGCGAACACATCAAGCATTGATTCGTGCACAAGCGCATAAAGATGAGTTCATCGCTTCGGTTGGACATGAACTACGCACCCCTATGAATGCCATCTTGGGTTTGAATGGCATTCTTCGCGCAGAGCTAGAAACCAAGCCAGACGACGCTGCTGTGGTGGATCACATACGCCGCTCGACTGAGCAACTGCTGCACGTCGTGAACGATATTTTGGATTTTTCGCAATTGCAAGCGGGTCGATTGACGTTGTACGAAGAAGAGTTTGCCTTGCGTGAAACCTTGAGCGCGATATTGGCGGTGTATGAGAAGAAAGCGCAGTCAAAAAATGTCATGCTTCATTTGAAATCCGCAGCGGTTCACAACATGTGGGTCAAAGGGGATAAGCAAAGGTTGAAACAAGTGCTCAACAACTTGCTTGATAACGCCGTCAAATTCACGGCGGCCGGGCGCATCGTTGTGCGTGTACAGGCCGTTGGCGGTGGCGTGTTGTTTGAGGTGCAAGACACAGGTATTGGTATTGCGGCCGATCGACAAAAGCAGATTTTCAATGGCTTTGAACATGCTGATGTGCAAACCAACCGTCAATATGGCGGAACAGGTTTGGGGTTGTCTATTTGCGAACGCTTAGTCAGTTTGCAGGGGGGCACCATTGGTGTGAGCAGCGCGCAAGGGCATGGCTCGTGTTTTTGGTTTCAATTGCCTTTGCGCAGCATTGCAGTCAAAGAAGCGCAGGCCGCTGCAGAAATAGCGCGCATGTTGATCGACAAGCCGATTCAAATTTTGCTGGTCGATGACAACGCTGTGAATCTTTTGGTCGCGCGCATGATGTTGAAAAAATGTTTTCCCAAAGCCCAAATTGTGGAGGCCAACAGTGGTGCTGTCGCTTTGGAAAAATTACGCGAGCAAGCTTTTGATTTGACGCTGATGGACATGGTCATGCCTGAGATGGATGGCATGCAGGTGACGCGCACTTTGCGTCATGACTTCCCCGCACCGGTTTGTCACATGCCGGTGCTTGCATTGACGGCCAGTGCCAATCCTGTGGACAAAGATTGTTGCTTGGCCTCGGGCATGAACGATGTGTTGCACAAACCTTTGGATGAGCAACAGCTAATTTCAAAAATCTCTAATGCGCTTGCTGCGCACGCGGCATGGGAAAACGCATGAGCCGTTACACCGTCGAAGCGCTTACCGCATGGGCCGTTCCGTATTTGCCGAAACGGTTCCAGGAAGGACGCCTTCCGTATTTGTTTTTTTTCATTTGGGTGTCGATGGGTGTGATGGCCATATTGGCCTACATCGCACCTTACCCCAACGGTGTACCAGGGCCTTTGGCATTTGCATGTGTCCTTTTGATATTGCAGCTTCTGTTCATTTGGGGCATGCCTTTTCCAGTGGCCGCAAATTTAGGTTTGTTAGCCGCTTTGTCGCAGGTAAGTTATGCCGCGTGGATGTCGGGCGGTATCTTTTCGCCACGCATGGCATGGATGACCGTGATTCCGTTGATTCCGTTTTATGCGGTCAGTCGCAAATCGGGCCTTGGATGGTTGGTGGTCGTTTTATGTGACGTGCTACTGATGTCCTATGTCACTTGGCAGGGGTGGCTGCCAGATAACCCAACGTTGGGTGCGGCTCAGGTGACGTCATCATTTGCAAGTTATTCAGTTGTCACACTTATTGTTATTGCTGTTCCATTCTTGTATGACAACCTTTTTCGCCAAGCCTACAAGGCCAGTTTGCAGCGAAATTTAGAACTTGAAGAGAAACGTAAAGAGTTGCTTCGTACGTCTGCATTGAGACAGCAATTCATCGCCACAATGAGTCACGAACTGCGAACGCCCATGAACGCAATTTTGGGCTTTAACAACATGCTGTTGGCGCGCGTGTCAGACAATCCACAAGCGCTCAAAATTTTGAATCACACGCGTCAGTCGGCCGACCATTTGCTGACCGTGATTAACGATGTGCTTGATTACTCGCAATTGCAAGCGGGAAAAATCAAGGTGCAGCACGAAACATTTGCGTTGCGTGACACGGTGAATACGGCGTTCGATCTCTTTGCTCAGCGCGTTGAGAGTATGCATTTGAAGTACATCTGCACCATCGATGACAACGTGCCACATTGGGTGCGTGCTGACCGTCACCGCTTGATGCAAATTTTGGTGAATTTGCTTGGCAATGCCATTAAGTTCACGCATCAAGGACACGTGACCTTGCGCGTGCGCATGCAACCGTTGTGTGTCCATTTCTCGGTACAAGACAGTGGCATTGGCATTCCCAAAGCTCAGCAGCCCAAAATCTTTCAGCGTTTCGTACAAGCCGATGACGCTATTCAGTCACGTTATGGCGGTAACGGCTTGGGCCTATCTATCACGCAACGCTTGGTCGAGCTGATGGGTGGGCAGATTGGCTTTGAAAGCAAGCCCGGTCATGGCTCTATGTTTTGGTTCACCCTGCCGTTGGTTGAGGTCACCGCACCAAAAGTTGAGGCCCCCAAAACCAAATTGCCCGCCACAACGATTGGAACCGTACAACGTTTTCTGGTGGTGGATGATCACCCCATCAATCGGTTGTTGGTGCGCCAAATTCTGAAAAACAATTGGAAAAATTGTGAATTGGTCGAGGCTGAGAATGGCATCAAAGCGCTGGAGGCCTTGCGTCATCAAGACTTTGATGTGATCTTGATGGATATGGTGATGCCAGAGATGGATGGCATCGAAGCCACCACCGCGTTACGCTTAACCTTTGATCAGCCGATGTGTGATACACCCGTGCTGGGCCTCACCGCCAATGTGAATCCTCTGGATTTAGAACGCTTCGCTGCGGCTGGTGTGAGCGCGGTGGTACTCAAGCCGTTTGATGCCACCAAAGTGTGCGCACAGGTTGAAGAAATGCTTATAGAGAAAAGATCTTCCCTGGGTTCATGATGTTGTGTGGGTCCAACGCCCGCTTGATCGTACGCATCATGTCCACCGCACCTTCGCCAGTTTCTGCGCGCAAGAAGTCCATCTTATGCAAGCCAATCCCATGCTCGCCGGTGCAGGTGCCGCCTAAGCTCAACGCACGGCTCACCAACATGTGGTTCAGTGCTTCGGCGGTTTCACACTCTTGCGCGTTATTGGGGTCAATCAAATAGCCAAAGTGGAAATTGCCATCACCGACATGGCCCACCAAGAAATACGGAATACCTGTGGCATCCGCTTCCACGATCGAGTCCAGCAAACAATCGGCCAGTTTGCTAATTGGCACACACGTGTCGGTACTGATCGCACGACAGCCGGGCTTGCTTTGAATCGCTGCAAAGTAGGCGTTGTGTCGCGCCGTCCACAAGCGTGTTCGTTCTTCAGGCGTCGTCGCCCACTCAAATGATTGGCCGCCGAACTCGGTGGCTATCTCTTGCACCGTTTCCGCTTGCTCTTTCACGCCTGCGGGTGAGCCGTGAAACTCCATCAACAACATGGGGGTCTCCGCCAGCCCCAGCTTGGCGTAGTTGTTCACCATTCGGAGGGTGTTGCCATCGAGCAGTTCTACACGCGCAATGGGCACGCCCATTTGAATGATCGCGATGGTGGTGTGCACGGCCGCCTCAATGCTGGGGAACGAGCAAATGGCTGCGGATACAGCTTCTGGTAATGGGTAGATGCGCAATGAAATTTCAGTCATCACCCCCAGCGTGCCCTCACTGCCGACCAACAGACGTGTGAGGTCGTAACCCGCCGCTGACTTCTTGGCGCGCGTACCCGTGCGAATGACTTCGCCACTGGCCGTCACGACTTCGAGCGCCAAGACGTTTTCGCGCATCGTGCCGTAGCGCACCGCATTTGTGCCGCTTGCGCGTGTCGCGCTCATGCCGCCAATGGACGCATCTGCACCAGGGTCGATAGGAAAGAACAAGCCTGTGCTTTTGATTTCGTCGTTCAACTGCTTGCGCGTGACCCCCGGTTGCACCGTCACCGTCAAATCCTCAGCGTTGATGCTGAGCACCTTGTTCATACGGCTCACATCCACACTGATCCCACCTTGCACGGCCAGCAGGTGACCTTCGAGTGAGGAGCCCACCCCAAACGGAATCACCGGGACCTTGTATTGCGCGGCTAGCCGTACTGCATCAGACACATCTTGCGTGCTCTCAGCAAATACCACCGCTGCGGGAGGGGGCACATGGGTAAACGCGGATTCATCGCGCCCGTGTTGCTCACGAATCACTTGTGCGGTCGAGCAGTTCGTGCCAAAACGCGCTTGCAGCGCGGCAATCAAGGCGGATGGCACTTCGCGTTGCGCGATGGTCGGGGCTAAGTGTTGGTGTGGGGTGGGGGCATTCATGCGGAGTCTCCTAAGCGATCGTCCATTCTAAGAACAAGCGCCTGTCAGCCAGAATCCCTTGTGCGACAGGCAAAATAAGCATCAAACCACATTGACGAGGCAAGGCACATGGGCAACCGACTTTCACAAATCGCCACACGCACTGGCGACGCAGGCACCACCGGCTTGGGCAATAACCAACGCGTCTCTAAGAACAGCTTACGTGTGCACGCCATGGGCGAAGTGGACGAACTCAATTCCAACATCGGCGTCCTCTTGTGTGAAGACATGCCGCAAGACGTGCGCGATGTGTTGGTGGAAATTCAGCACCAGCTCTTTAACCTCGGTGGAGAGCTGTCTATCCCCGGTTTTGAGCTTCTCAAAGACGAAGCGGTACAGGCACTGGACCACGCCCTCGAAACCTATAACGCCAAACTTCCTAAGCTAGAAGAATTCATCTTGCCTGCGGGCAGCCGCGGCGCCGCACTTTCACACGTGTGTCGCACGGTGGCCCGTCGTGCGGAACGTGCGGTGGTGGCTTTGGGTAATGAAGAAGCCATTGGCGACGCGCCACGCCAATACCTTAACCGCCTCAGTGACCTCATGTTTGTTTTGGCCCGCGTGCTCAACCGCATGAATGGCGGTGACGATGTGTATTGGAAAAGTGAGCGAATGAAACGTAACGATGACTAATTGCCACTGACAATGCACCGTCGTCAATTTAACCAACATCTACAGCGTAGCGCCCTTGCATTGGCGCTGTCACCTTGGCTTCACGCCATCGCTGCAACGGCAGAAAAGCCGCGAGTTTGGCATGCCAATCCCTTCGCACTGGGCGTTGCCAGTGGTCGCCCACGTGCCGAATCGGTGGTGTTGTGGACCCGCTTGCTGTTCAGTGATGAAGACCGTGTCGCTGCCACGAATACCTTGCGTGTGCAGGTCGAGGTGTTTGCCGATGCCGCACTCAAACGCCGTGTGCAAAAAACGGAAGTGGTGACAAACGAGGCGCGTGCACACAGCGTGCATGTGCATCTGCAAAACCTACAACCCAGCACCGACTATTGGTATCAATTTCGTCAAGGCGACGCACTCAGCAGCGTGGGTCACACACGTACAGCGCCAGCACTGAATGCCGATGTGCAAGAGCTACGCATGGCGCTGTCGTCTTGCCAGCACTATGAGCAAGGGCAGTACATCGCGCATGCAGAGATCGCCAAACAAAAGCTCGACTTCGTGCTGTTCATGGGTGACTACATCTACGAGAGCAGTAACCCGCAATATGCGCTTCGTCAACACAACGGCGAAGAACCTAAAACACTGGCGCAATATCGCGAGCGCTACGAGCAGTACAAACGTGACCCCATGTTGCAAGCTGCCCACGCAGCCCACGCATGGGTGCTGATGTGGGATGACCACGAGGTGGTCAACGACTATGCCAACGACCAAGACCGTAACTACACCGCCCCACAGCAAATGCTGTTGCGCCGTGCGGCGGCGTACCAAGCGTATTTCGAACACCAGCCCGTCTTGCTTGGGCCCGATGCCAATCATCCAGCCGATATGCGTTTGTATGACCAACTCAGTTGGGGCAAGTTAGCCGATGTGTGGACCCTCGATTGCCGTCAATACCGCAGCGCCCAAGCCTGTCGCGACCCTGTGCGCGGCGGCGGCCGCATGGTGGTGCAGTGTGATGAGCTGAGTGACCCGAGCCGCTCGATGCTGGGTCATGCGCAAGAGCGTTGGTTCACCGAAGGCTTGAGCCAATCCAAACGCCAATGGCAGCTGGTGGCGCAAGCCACGCAAATCAGCTCGACCAGCGTGCCCACGCCCGTGGGGCCCAGTTATTGGAATGATGCATGGGACGGCTATCCCGAAGCGCGTAAGCGATGGCTGCAAACGGTGGTCGATGCCAAGTTGAGTAACGTCGTGACCCTAGGCGGCGATGTGCACTGCAACGTGGCTGCGAACCTGCGCCTAGAGCCCAACAACCCACAGTCACCCATCGTGGCGAGTGAGTTCGTGACCACCTCCATCACCTCTCGCGGCTTAGGCGATAAGGCCGCTGCGGTGATTCGTGAGAGCAATTCCGACTTGTTGCACTACCGCTCTGACGAGCGCGGCTACAGCTTGATTACTGTCACGCCCAAGGACGTGCGCTGCGACTTTAGAACCACCAAGTTTCCAGCGGGCAGTGAAGCCGGGTTGAAAACACAGGCGAGCTATGTGGTGAAGCGTGGCAAGGCGGGGCCGCAAGCGATTTAACGCTTAGGCCGTGAGCACGCCACGGTCAAGCGTGTAACTCCGGTCACTCACCCACTGAGCAAAGTGCGTGTTTTGCTCGGACAGCAACACGCTCACACCTTGGCGCTTGAGCGCCAAAATCATCTCACCCATTTGCTCGACGATCACAGGTGCCACCCCCTCGGATGGCTCATCGAGCAACACCATCAGCGGGTTGCCCATGAGGGTGCGGGCCACGGTGAGCATTTGTTGTTCACCGCCGCTCATGTGGCTGGCGGGGCGCTGTTGCATGTCGGCGAGGTTAGGAAACAGCGCAAAGAGTTGGTCGAGTGTCCACCGCGGAGCGTCATGGCCATTGGCCAAACGACGCGTTGCTTGCACACCGATTTGCAAGTTCTCCAGCACGGTGAGATCGGTGAAGATGCGGCGGTCTTCTGGCACATAGCCTAGGCCTAAGCGAGCGGCTTGATAAGGCTCGGCATGCGAGATGTCATGTCCTGCAAACACCACACGGCCGGTGCGGCTGGGCATGAGGCCCATGATGGCTTTGAGCGTGCTGGACTTCCCCGCACCGTTGCGCCCGATGAGTGCCACGACTTCACCGCGTTGCACATGCAGCTGTGCGTTGAACAACACTTGCGCTGCGCCGTACCAAGCGTTCAAGCTTTGCACGTTCAGCAACGAGGCGGCGGTCGTCTGGCTGGGGGTTTGCGTCATGGTTGCTCGCGTGTTGTGGAAGTGCTGTTCGCAATGGCAGTGGCGGATGTGTCGGCAGGCAGCGCTTGCGCTGCTCGCGAAGCGCCAAATGTTTTGCCACTGCCAAAGTACACCGCCTGTACTTGTGGGTCTGCCTGCACCTGTGTGGGCGTACCTTGCGCGATGAGCGCTCCACGCAGATCGGAAGAGCACACGTCTGAAC
>ERZ650301.400-NODE-400-length-11929-cov-4.417972_pt1 | contig 11929 bp, 5 predicted proteins | sample MGYA00376237_ERZ650301 | MGnify/ENA primary metagenome ERZ650301 (study PRJEB26733, sample SAMN07839255) | wastewater metagenome | biome: small river; feature: stream; material: water | place: USA: North Carolina | collected 2016-04-05 ...
GGTGTGCAACAGCGGATGGCAAACTGAGCTTCACACTGCAGTTTGAGAATCAGCAAACCATGAACTTGACCTTGTCTGCCCAGCTTGCCAAAGGTTTATTCAGACTGATGTTTGATCTGGCCGAACGCATACAGTGGTTTGGTGCTATCTCAGCACCGATCAACACGCCCGAGCCGATAGAAAGCATCGAAGCAGGGCCATCGATCAAGAGCTCTGTCACCTATCATTGAGTCATATCAGGGTATCGGACGCAGTTTGCCGATGCGTAAGACCTCGGGTTTCAAGCCAGGAAATTTTTTGGTCAATTGAGCCCCGGCGCGTTGTGCTTCAGGTGCGTTTTGATAAGAGCCGCTGATGGCCGCATAACGGCCACCGATCAGGGTGACTAGAAAAACCGGATTGTTAACCGATAGATCGTCAATCTGGTCAACGAGCCCCCGTGCCGATGCCGACTTGGACAGAACTACCGTAAAGGCATCATCAGGCTGTGCCGATAGCCAGTCTCTTCCATCCTTTTCCAGTTTCGAAATTTGGGCGCTCGCCGAATGATTAGGCTCATTGGCAGAAAGAGCGGGAGGATTTGATGGCGGGTTAATCACCTCGTTATCCGTTTTTTGTAAAGGGGGAATGTCCGGGGCTAAAGCATCGGGTTTGACCATCGCCGTAATTTGGGGGCCGAACATTGACTGCAGATGGTCGCGTTCGGCTAGCCACCAGCCGATACCTATAAACAGCCCGCTCCAGATAGGTATTGACAATACCAGATGGAGCCAGCGTGACCTCAGAGCCCGTCGGCTCATAACGCGCAGAATCGCAGGAGGACCTGAACGTTTTACGGAGTTCTTTTCCAGTGGGGCGGATTTCGTTACCGGCTCAGAGAGGGGGAATGTCCCGAAAACTTTGGCAAATCCGGCTTGCGGGGTATCGGTGCCCATGAACAGCCGGTGCAGGGCTGTCTCCAAATGACGGTCATGCAGCAGCAAGCCCTGGAATCCGCCGGCCAGAGTCTGATTGGCAAACAGACGCCGCAGCGTTGGGTAGACCTGTGCCGCGCAAAAATCGATTACACGCGGGTCCGCGGCTTGCTGTGGGTCTTCCAGTTTAAATAGACCTGCTAGGTTAATTTTGGCATGAAAGGCTTCTTTACCGCCATTCTGGCAAACTGCCGTTAAAACCAGTTCCAGCTTCATGCACAGGGGATGCCCGGGAAGCGGATTATGGCGGATATCCAGCTGTACATTCAGTGCCGGTTGGGCCAGAGACGGTGAAAGTACTGCCGCACGTTCAGCGTGCCAGAACAGTTTGCGGACAAAAACGCGCTCCAGAACAACCCGTGCATTTCTTTTATGGGGTGTCATCATCATTACGGCTCGTAAATCGCACGGAATGTTTGCACATCCGGGTCGTCATCTTGCACAGACGGCACCGTCACCGAAGAGGGTGAAAAGCGATAACCGGGCTTGCTGGGCGTTAGATTTCCGGTCCAGCCAGCGTTGGCAAGGCAGGTGTAACGGCCGTTTTCATCAGAATCGGAACAGCTGATACCGTTGCCGCGTATGTGAACACCACCTAGTTGATTACTGCCTGAGCGGATATGGCCAACCAGCTTGAAGGGCGTTTTTTTGGTGGGTTCCACGATCTTGGCCGGGGTTCTCTTGATCGTTTCGCTGTTCGCTGTGGGCGTAGTTTGTAAAGGTGGCACTTTAACCGGCTCGGGCTTCTTCACATCGGCTATCGCTGGGGCAGAGGCTGTGCTTGCTACAGGAATTGCGGCCACTGGTTTGGCGGGCAGGGCATCTCCCTTGCCCACATTACTCAGCCATAAAGGGGTCTGTTTGCCTTTTGCCGGGTTGGCAGGGGGTGTCCACAACCAGACACTTCCAGATGTGTCTGTAATAGCCAGTTGCTCACCAGCGGCGGCAATCGATTTACCGGAAGTGGGCAAACTCACTCGTTGTGGCTGACTTATCTTCCCGGGCTGTATCGCCCCCCATAGCCATACACCACCTTCCTGGTCTAGTGCTGCGGAAAATTCGTTTCCGGCAGCGATTTCAATCGTCTTGAAGGGAGTGGTAATAGGTTTGGGCTGACGAACCAGGTCGAACGGGGAGGCGAGGCCCTCCCCAAGTTGTCCATGGCTGTTGGAGCCCCAGCTCCAGATTCGCCCCGTTTGGTCCACGGCAAGCGCATGCCGGCGCCCTGTTGCAATAGCGACCATGCGGTGAGGCAGCATGAGCTGCACGGGTTGCTCTACCCGCTTAAAGTGGTTCAGGCCTAATTGCCCCGAATCATTTGCGCCCCAAGCCCAGATCTGACCATCCTTGTCTAGGGCCAGGGTGTAATCTGGCCCGTTAGACAGTCGCTGAATTGCCGGTAGGCCTGGTATTGCCTTAGGCTCGTTTTTTCCAGACCATTTCCACACTTGCCCCTGGGCATCAACGCCGGTCGCCGCTTGTATGCTAGGGGTCAGCAAAAGCAAGGCGCCAACGCAGAGCAAAGCCCGTGGCAAGCTGCGATGTGTCGGTGGCCGAGCGGGCATGAATATCGTCCTTGATAACCGGATAAGCTAAACCCATAATCTTACCAGCGTCAAAGCATTTGAGACGCCATCCCCGCCTAGAGGAAGGTCATGAGCCAGAAAATCCGTAGGGCTGCGGTTGCCGGAAGCTTTTATCCGGACTCGGCAGCAACCATCAACGCCCAGATCGATACGTTCTGGAGAAATTCTGCGTCGCGCTCGGCTCAGTTTCGTGCTTGCAGCGGGGATAGGCGTCCTAAAGCGCTTATCGTTCCTCACGCAGGCTGGATATATTCCGGGCAACTGGCGGCAGATGCCTATAGCACCCTTGAACAGGGCGACGAGAAAGTGAAGCGTGTCATCTTGGTGGGTCCTGCGCATCGTGTTGCCTTCGAAGGTCTGGCGTTGCCAGATGCGGCAGGCTTTGCTACGCCCCTCGGAATCGTGCCGCTTGATCAGGAAGCCCTAGCTGTAGCCCTTTTGCAGCCAGGCGTTAGTATTAATGACCAAGCGCATCAGGCCGAGCATTGTCTGGAAGTGCAACTACCCTTTCTGCAACGACTTTTCCCGCAGGCAGCTTGTGTACCCATTCTGGTAGGTAGGGCTGATACAGGCATGGTTGCCCAGCTTATTAGTGCACTGTGGGGCGATGACGAAACAAAAATCATCATCAGCTCGGACCTATCCCACTACCAGTCTTATGATCAGGCGCGGGCGAATGACTGGCTATCGGTACTGTCCATTCTCCGAGAAACTCCCCTGCATAATTTTGAGCAGGCCTGCGGCGCGCTGCCTATCAACGGCATGCTTCAGGCTGCCCGTATGCGTGGCCACAGGCCGCACCTGGTGGGTGCCATTAACTCGGGCGATACAGCTGGAGACCACGAGCGCGTAGTCGGGTACGCGGCCTTTGCTTTTCTTGAAGGCGCGCCTACGCAAGCATTGTCGGAAGAAGCCGGTCGTTTACTCACTCTGGCCAGAGCAGCTATCCACAGCAGCCTTGAGTTGCCCGTGCCGCCCATCCCCAACGCACCTTGGCTTGCACAGCCAGCAGCAAGTTTCGTAACACTCAATAAAGCAGGTGCTTTACGGGGGTGCATCGGTAGTCTGCAGGCACACCGGCCTTTGTCTGACGATATCATCAACAATGCACGCAGTGCCGCTTTTAAAGATCCTCGTTTTAGCCCAGTCAACGTGGGCGAACTGGCAGATATCGTCGTTGAAGTCTCCCTGCTCTCAACCAGTCAGGTTTTGAAGGTTGGTACAGAGCAGGAGGCCTTGGCGGCAATCCGCCCAGGTGTGGACGGTCTGATACTGCAGTCAGGCAACCGTCGCGGCACCTTTCTGCCCCAGGTCTGGACGCAGTTGCCTGACCCGGCACAGTTTCTGAATCAGCTCAAGTTGAAAGCCGGCTTGCCTGCGGATGCCTGGGGTGCAGACTGGCAATTGTCGCGCTACACGGTAAAGAAGTGGTCAGAATCGGATCTGGTCGCGGCGTGATGGAATCTACCCGCCCAACAAAGTATTGGCATCGTCTGAATGATGGCCGGATCCAGTGTGATCTGTGCCCACGTGATTGTCAGTTGCATGAGGGGCAACGCGGTGCCTGCTTCGTCCGCACCTGTCTGAACGGTGAAATCGTTTTAACCACTTATGGCCGATCATCTGGTTTCTGTGTCGATCCGATTGAAAAGAAACCGCTCAACCACTTTTTGCCGGGAACGGGCATTCTTTCCTTCGGCACGGCAGGCTGTAACCTGGCCTGCAAGTTCTGCCAGAACTGGGACATCAGCAAGTCGCGCGACATGGACCGTCTCATGGACCAAGCAAGCCCACAGGCAATCGCGCAGGCTGCCAAACAGTTGGGGTGCAGCAGTGTCGCCTTTACCTACAATGACCCGGTCATTTTTGCCGAATACGCTATGGATGTGGCAGATGCCTGCCATGCACAGGGCATTAAAACGGTGGCAGTTACCGCCGGCTATATCAACAAACAGCCCCGGCAGGACCTGTTTGCAAAAATTGATGCGGCCAATGTAGACCTCAAGGCCTTTACGGACGAGTTTTACATCAAACAGACCGGTTCAAGACTGCAACCCGTTCTGGATACGCTGACGTATCTTCACCATGAAACACAGGTATGGCTGGAGATCACAACCTTGCTTATTCCCGGGCTCAATGACACAGATACAGAAATCGCTGCACTGTGTCGCTGGGTCTATAACGAACTCGGCGCCGATGTGCCGTTGCACTTTACCGGATTCCGGCCTGACTATCGGATGAGAGATCGGGCAGCAACCACCCTGCAAACGTTACGCCGGGCCAGGTTAATCGGGCTGGAGGCAGGGCTGAATTATGTCTACACCGGCAACCTACCTGATAGGGAAGGCACCACCACGTATTGTCCGCGCTGCAAAAAACCGGTCATTGAACGGCAGGGCTACCAGATTACCGGCTATGGATTGGATGGTCAGGGCAGGTGTGTCTGCTGCCAGCAACAGATTTCAGGTTGTTTTGCTAAAAACGTGGGGAATTTTGGTGCCAGACGCATTTCCGTGAAGTTTGACCAGTCTCATTAAAACAATGGCTTACCCCCCCCTGTTCTCGAATAAGCATGTGAAATCACTGGGGTGTATCAAAATTTCCACAAGAATATACAAAAGTGCTTGCATAACCATGCTTGACTGATATAACCTACGACTAATTATGGGCTAATTGGGAGGCTTGCGCCTGCCGCTTATCTGGGAGTTAGTTGTGCACAAAAACAATCCTTCGCAACGTTTTGATGCCAAGTTTTTTCGTATCCCGCTGGTTCTTGCCATATCTGGCATGGGTTTCAGCATAGGGGTCAGCGCCCAGGAGGTGCAGCCAGGTAATGCTGCCGGCCTGATCTTGAATACGATTCAGGAAGCGCCTAAACCCGAATTTTCCAAGCCTAAGGCGCCAGAAATTGATGTCACTAAGCAGTCGCGCCCAGCAATGGGTGGTGCGTCCAGTGCCACGGTAACGGTTAAGTCTATTTCGTTCGCAGGCAATACGGTCGTGCCCACGGCTGATCTGCAAGAAGCAGCAGCCGGCCTGGTAGGACGTCAGGTTACTTTGAATGATCTAAGAACCACTGCAGATAAAATCAGCGACCTGTACCGTGCGAAGGGTTACATGGTTGCTCGAGCCTATATCCCGGCGCAGCAAATTAAAGATGGCGCAGTAGAAATTCAGATTATTGAAGGTCGTCGTGATGGTTTGACGGTTAAGAGCAGTGGTGACCCGATCGTCAAAGAGTCTTATCAGCAAGAGGTGGTAGATGCGGCCTTGCCTAAGGGTCAGGTGCTCAGCGAAGCAGATCTTGAGCGCGGGCTTTTGCTACTCGGCGATCTGCCAGGGGTAACTAACGTCAAAGCAACACTGGATCCGGGCGGTACCATGGGTACCTCTAATGTCAATGTTCAGACAACACCGGCAAATCGTTTCTTTGGGTCCGTAGATGTTGATGATTTCGGTTACAAATACTCTGGGCAGTGGCGCACGGGCGTCACTGCGGGGGTGAATAGCCTGACAGGTTACGGCGATCAACTGACATTCCGTGGCCAAACATCTTGGGGTCAGGATAGTGCGCGTAACAATTACGGACGTATTGCTTATCAGATTCCGATCGGGAACGATGGCCTGAAAATTGGTGCCGCTTACGCCAACATGTACTACCGACTGGGTTACAACTACGCGGGCACCAACACCAACGGTACGGCCGGTACTGCCAGCCTGTTCGGTACCTACCCGTTCTACCGCAGTCGTGCTTTTAACTTGTACGGTCAGGTCGGTTACGACAACCTGCAGATGACCAATAACTCCATGGGTTTTGAGCTCAGCAAAAAGACCCTGAATAATGGCTCCTTGGGTTTGCAGGGTAATTCGCGTGATACCTTCCTCAGCGGTGGTATCAACACCTTCGGCGTGAATATGGTGTACGGCGATCTAAACCTGAACAACGTTAATGGCTATGCCACAACAGACGGTCTGACAGCCAACACGGGTGGGGCTTTTCAGCGCTATAACCTGAACTTCAACCGCCTGCAGCGCATTACCGACTCAACCCAGGGTCTCATCAATATGTATGGCCAGTTGGCCAGCAAGAATCTAGACTCCTCGCAGCAATTTATCCTGGGCGGGCCATCAGGTGTTCGTGCCTATCCAACCGGCGAAGGTGCGGGCTCTCAAGGCGGTGTCGCTCAGTTTGAAATCAACCATAACATCTGGTACGACTCACCGATTGGTACGGTGTCGGGGTCGGCTTTCTGGGATTCTGGCTACGTGCAACTTTTCAAGAATACCTGGAACAACTGGAATCAACCTAACCCCAACACAGGCAACTCGCTGCAAAACAGCTACTGGTTAAACGGCTTCGGTCTGGGTGCCAAAGCTACAGTTAATAACCGCTCTTACATTTCAGCCTCTTGGGCGCGCGCCGTTGGTTCGAACCCGTCACAAACTGCCTATGGCAACAACGTGAACGGCAATTCAAACAAGAACCAATTCTGGCTGCAAGGCGTCTATCAGTTCTAAGCAACTGACTAAACGCACAAACCAATCGACTCATACAGAATCAATCTAGGAAAACAATCATGTCGACAAACGCCTTTGAGACCCTAAAGAACGCCAACCGCTCCTTCCGTCGCCAGACAGACTGGATGCGATTCACGATCAAGCTAGGTGGCGGCCGCACCCTGACGTACACGCGTCGTCCGCGTGCCCGCTGGTCGCGTCTCTTAAGCAAACTGATGTTCATCATCAGTGCGCCGGCGTTTGCCCTGGATCCAAATGCATTGCCAACCGGCGGCAACGTCGTTGGTGGCGCCGGTAACATCGGTGCCACGGGTAACCAGATGACGGTCACCCAGAACACCCAGAACATGATTGTGAACTGGAACACCTTTAACATCGGCTCCCAGGCCGGCGTTAACTTTGTCCAGCCTAATGCCCAATCGACCGCACTGAACCGCGTATTGAGCGCCGATGCATCCAGCATCATGGGTAGCCTCACCGCCAACGGCCGCGTCTTCCTCATCAACCCGAACGGCGTCCTCTTCGGTAATGGTGCCCGCGTCGATGTCGGCAGCATGGTTGCTTCAACCCTCAACATCACCGACAGCAACTTCATGGCCGGCAAGTACGTCTTTGAAAAGGGTGCTGCCGCCGGTTCCATCGTTAACCAAGGCACCATCACCGCCAAAGATGGCGGCTTTGTTGCCATGCTCGCCCCTGAAGTCATCAACCAGGGTCTCATCACCGCCAAACTCGGCACCGTTGGCCTCATTGCCGGCGACAAAATCAGCATGGACATCCATGGCGATGGCCTCGTCAGCTTTAACATCGACCAGTCTGCTGTTAACGCCCTGGCATCGAACCAAGGCATCATCCGCGCCGAAGGCGGCCACGTCATCCTCGGTGCCCGTAGCGCCGGTGACCTCATGGCCACCGTCGTCAACAACACCGGCCTTATCGAAGCACAGAGCCTTGTAGAGCGTAACGGCACCATCATCCTTGATGGCGGCACCCAAGGCATCGTCAAGAACGAAGGCACCCTCGATGCATCCGGCCTCCAAGCAGGCCTCACCGGCGGCACCGTCAAAGTCCTCGGTGACAAGGTTGGCCTCATGGCCGGCAGCACCATCAACGCCTCGGGTAATGCCGGCGGCGGCGAAGTGCTGGTTGGCGGCAACTACCAGGGCAAGGGCCCTGAAGCTAACGCCAGCGTCACCTATGTTGGTCAAGATGCAACTATCACCGCCAACGCCATCGATAGCGGCAACGGCGGCAAAGTCATCGTCTGGGCAGATGGCACGACCCGTTTCTACGGCAACATTGAAGCCAAGGGCGGCGCCAACAGTGGCGACGGCGGCTTTGTAGAAACATCGGGTAAGGGCTACCTAGACTTCCAGGGTAGTGTCAATACACTGGCTGCTAACGGCAAGATCGGTACCCTGCTGCTTGATCCGACAGATATCATCATCAGTACGGCAGGGAATTCTCAGATTCAACCCTCGCTGGCTGTGGAGGATGAGCCCATTACCTGGTCCGGGACATTCAACGCAGCTACGTCAATTTTGAATAGCACCATACTCGAAGGAACCCTCGCTACTGCGAACGTTATTGTCACCACAGAAAATGCAACATCCGAGATGCCTGGTTTTATTATCGTTGATGCCCCGTTGGCGTGGGGTAGTGGCCGTTCACTGACACTGAACGCAGATGATTATGTTTCGATTAACTTCGCAATTAACAGTACAGGGAACGCAAATACCAATGGTGGCGGGTTTTACGTCAATGCAGGCGGTAATATTACCGCTCTAGCTGACATAACTACTAAAGGTGGTGTTTCAACCGGTAACGGTATGAACGGCGGGGTTATTTCCTTACAAACAACATCGGGAAACGTTAATGTATCGACCGTAACGCTTAATACCTCTGGTTCCAATGGGGTCGGTGCAGGAAGCAGCGGTGGTGCTGGTGGCAACATAACATTGAGTTCGGGGGCAAATGGTGTAGTTCAGACTAATGTCATCAATGCCTCCGGTGGTTCTGGAGGAGTCGGTGGTGCTGCTGGGGTAGGGGGGGCGATTGCATTAACGGCGGATTCAGTGGTCATTGATACCGTGACAGGTACCTTGACAGGCGATGCCGTCAATATTGCTACCAAATCAGCGGCTACTAATATTGCGCTTGGCTCCAATCCTTTCGGTTCACTTGGTTTAGATAACGCAGAGCTTGATCAGATCTATGCGAATAGCTTTAGCCTGACAACAGCCGGCGGAAACATAACCAATACAGGTGAAGCGAGACTCGATAATGTGAATGGATCAATCGCACTGAGTGCAGGCGCTGCTATTGACTCTGTTGGAGGGGTGGTTTTTGGCTTCGGGAGTACTAATACAGGTACTTTGAGCCTGACTGCTGGGACATCGATTGGCCAGACCAATACGCTGACCCCTGCTGGGGCCAACAATTTGAGTATTTCTGCAGGATCTAGTTTTGACGTTCTTGCGCGGAATGCACTTAACACAGCCAATATAGACCTTGCGGATTTAAGTATTACATCTTCCTCGGTAGGGGCTGTTAATACCTATTCGGTTACAGCTGATGCCCTAACATTTGCCATGAGTGGCACAAACCCTGGATACAATTTAAGTGTTACGGACACAACAGGGTTGAACTTTGGTTTTAATGGTAATTCCAGTGTTGCACTGACCGGTGGCTTGGGTGCATCAAACGTATTGAACGGTTCTTTTGGTGTTACAACCACTAATGGCGGTTCTATTGCAATCGGCCAAAATGTCACGACCAGTGGAAACATCACCCTAGATGCAGCTAGTGCTATAACACGTTCAGCTGGCAGGCTCGCAGGTAACGTCATTAACATGACCGCGACAACAGGTGTTGGTAGTGCGCTTGCGCCGGTGTATACCGCTGCTACGGAGCTTGTTGCTTCTACAGGCACTGGTGGAATTTTCATCAATGAACTTGATGGCGTTCAACTAGGAAATGGTTCCGGTGGCATTAGTGCAACCACATCCGGAAATATTACTATCCAAGCGGGTGGTGCCATCACCACCGGTAATAGCATCTTTGCTAACAATGGCAACATAGATATTAGCAATACATCGGGTAGCGCAACCTTTAGCAACACTATTGCAGCAGGTAATGTGGGGGGGGTCGCGCTGGATTCACAAGCAGGACAGCTTGTGTTGACTGCTGATGCCGATATTTCTGCCGGGGGTACAGTTGAACTGACCGGCTTTAGCGGTATTCAAACAGCAGCGGATGTTTCAACAACCTCAGGGGCAATTAATTTTAATTCGCCAACAACGCTGACCGGTTCAATTATCGTGGACTCAACGGTGTCGGGTGCTGGCGCCGCAGTGACTTTTGATTCGACGATTGATGGTGCTAGAGAGCTAACGGTTAGATCGGGCGTTGGTACGGTATCCCTTGTCGGTACGGTGGGTGGTACGACAGGTCTGGCCTCGCTGTCGATCAACAATGTGTCGGGCACTGGCACGATTATTCTGGCCGATATAGGTGATGCTGACACGGTAGGCGTGACAGGTGCGACAGAGGTTGGTACCACCAACACGGCCTCGGTCACCTTTAGCGGCACGACCTACAAGGCGAATCAGCAGACGTACACGGCTGCTGCAGGGCAAAACCTGATTCTGGCGGGTGGCAATACGACGACATTTACGTCAAGCAACGATACGATTGCGTTCAATACATCCAACATCCAGTTGGGTAATGGTTCTAACCTGGTAGTAAATAGTGCGGGGGGAGCGATCAGTGCACTGAAGATTGATGGTACCTCTTCAGAAGACGTCACGTTGAATGCCAGCGGTGGTACGACACAAACGGTTACGGTAGGTGCAATCGGTACCCTGACAGCTAATGGCATCAACACCGTTGTGCTAACGGGTCCAGGTGGTGTGATGTTGAATGGCAACATCACTACGGACAACACTACGGGAAATAGCGTCACAGTCACGGGTCCAGCGACACTGGGTTCGAACGTGACGGTGGACACCTCGGCCAACATCACGGATCAGACGGGTGCGATTGCCTTCAGCTCGACCATTGACAGCACGGGCGGAGCCCGTGCGCTGACCTTGGCGGCGGGTAGTGCAGACGTATCGGTTGGTGCAGCGATTGGTAGCCTGAGTGCACTGAGTACGCTGACGGTGAACGGTAATGACATCAGCCTGAACAACATTGGCGGTGCAGCTGCCGGTGTAACGGGTGCGACATCGGTGACGGCCTCGACCTCGGGTGCTGACACGGGCACGATCACGCTGTCCGGCACGACCTACAACACGGACGGTACGCAGACGTACACAGCGGCGGCTGGCAACAACATTCTGATGAATGGTGGTGCCACGACAACCTTCACGTCGAGTGATGACAACATTGCCTTTAATACCGCGGACATTCTGCTGGCAGCGGGTTCGAACCTGGTGGCGAACAGTAATGGCGGTGCGATCAGCGCCCTGGCCATTAATGGTGCCGCTGGTTCTGAAGACGTCACCCTCAATGCGAACGGTGGTGCGGGTGTTGGGCAGACAGTCACCGTCGGTGCGATTGGCACTGGTGCTGGCAACATTAATACGGTAGCCCTGACGGGTGTTGATGGTGTTCGTCTGAACGGTAGCATTAGGACGGATGCCAACACGGGTAACAGCGTCACGGTCACGGGCCCGGTTACGCTAGGTGCAAACGTCACAATCGATACCTCGGCAAACGTTTCGGATGGCACAGGTGATGTAACGTTTACCTCGACCATTAACGGTGCTCGAACCTTAGGCATTGTTGCTGGATTGGGTAGCGTTGACCTACAGAATGATGTCGGTACAGCGGTTGGCGTGGGCAATG
>ERZ650301.401-NODE-401-length-11913-cov-5.502783_pt1 | contig 11913 bp, 9 predicted proteins | sample MGYA00376237_ERZ650301 | MGnify/ENA primary metagenome ERZ650301 (study PRJEB26733, sample SAMN07839255) | wastewater metagenome | biome: small river; feature: stream; material: water | place: USA: North Carolina | collected 2016-04-05 ...
AGAGGTGATGAAAAACTCACCCTCACGCCTAGAGCCCGACTACAGCTGGGAAGTGGTGGGCCTGACCATTGACGAGACCACCGACGACCACCCCGTGACCGTGACCCTGCGCGATGCCAGTGGCTTGAATTGGGGCGCCACGCGCACCGTGCGCGCTAACTACGTGGTGGGCTGCGACGGTGCGCACTCCGCTGTGCGCAAGGCGATTGGCAGGGAGTTGCAGGGTGATGCAGCGAACCAAGCTTGGGGCGTGATGGACATCTTGGCCAACACCGATTTTCCCGATGTACGACAGAAGTGTTTGATCTCGTCAGCGAGCGAGGGTAACTTATTAATTTTGCCCCGCGAAGGCGGTTATGTGTTTCGCATGTATGTAGCGCTTGACAAACTTCGCCCAGACGAAAAAGCCGCCCACCGCAAGTTCACCCAAGACGACATGATTGCTGCGGCCAACCGCATCATCCAACCGTATTCGATAGACGTGAAAGAAGTGGTGTGGTGGTCCATCTATGACATTGGCCACAGCATCACCGATCGCTTTGACGATGTGCCCGATGGCGAGGACCGCGACCCCCGCGTGTTCATCGCAGGCGACGCGTGTCACACCCATTCACCCAAAGCGGGGCAGGGCATGAATGTGTCGATGCAAGACACCTTCAACCTCGGCTGGAAAATGGTGCATGTGCTGCAAGGCCGCGCCAACCCCAGCCTGCTGCGCAGCTACACCCAAGAGCGATTGACCGAAGCCAAGCGTTTGGTAGAGACCGATCACAAATGGTCGCGCGTCATGTCTGCCCCCACCACACAGGCCGAGCGCGATGGCACCGAAGAGCCTCGCATCATTCGCCAGTTCAAAGACAACTTGGAGTTCACAGGCGGCACAGCGGTGAAATACGACACCTCATATTTGTTTGCCGCCAGCGCACACCAAGCATTGGCCACAGGCGAAGAGATTGGCCGTCGTTTCCACTCAGCGCCCGTGGTGCGCGTGTCAGACGCCAAGCAAATGCAACTGGGCCATGTGGCACAGGCTGATGCACGCTGGCGCATTTATGCGTTTGCAGGCAAGGCAGACACCTCTAGCGCAGGCTCAGGCATTCACAAGCTGGCCGACTGGCTTGAGACCAACGCCAACTCACCCATCGTCAAGCACACACGCAAGGGTGAAGACATTGATGCGGTCATCGATTTCCGCGCCGTGTTTCAACAAACCTTCGATCAGCTCGCTTACGAACACATGCCCTCGTTGCTCAAACCCAAAACAGGCAAGCTGGGTTTGCAAGACCACGCAAAAGTGTTCTGTGTGGACCACAAAGGTGTGGGCGATATTTTTGACATGCGCGGCATCAACCGCGACAAGGGTTGCATCGTGGTGGTGCGCCCCGATCAGTATGTGGCGCATGTGCTGCCATTAGATGGCTATGACGAACTGGCTGCGTTCTTTGCAGGCGTGCTGCAATGATCTGACGTTGGCCCAGCGTGAGCTGGGCTAGGGTTGGCTAAATCAGTCAGTTGTTGTATAAATTTTTTGCAGCAAGCGCATCAGTGTTTTTTGCTCAGCGGCACTGAGCTGATGCGCGGCACTAGAGTCTGACTGTATTGCCGCAAGCTCTGCTTTTTGCATGAGCTGTTGCCCTTTGGCAGTGAGCGATAAACCCACAGCGCGACCATCGGTGGGGTGAGGTGTGCGGTCAATCAAGTCGCGTTTTTCAAATGCTTTCAAGAAACCCACCATGTTGGGCGGCAAGATGCTGAGTGCGTTGCACAGCTCACGCGATGTGATGCCTGGGTTGTGCCCAATCAATGACAACACCGAAAAATCCACAGGCCGCAGATCAAACTCAGCCATGCGTTCTATGAAGCGGCTGATGATGGTCAGGGAGGCGCGGCGGGTGTTGTAGCCGAGGAGGGTTTCGAGGTAACGGGTGTCTATCTTGTCGGTCATGCTGGCTTGAATTGTGCGCGAATTATGTTCAAGCGCATTTCAAACTCAGGCAGCACCCAGGCACGTAGAGCTGCAGCAGGTGCATGCCAACGTGCGGTATCTGTGGGCTGCGCAGCTTCAATGCGTGTCCAGCTCCAAGCCAGCAGCGCGAGGGTGGCCAAGCGCAAATAGTCACCGGCAATCCAGCTCAAGGTCACACTGCCATCGGCGCGTGTGCGTACTTGTGTGGCTTCTTGAGTGATGTCACGCAGCTGTTTGAAAAGCGCAAGCACCTGGGCTTCGTGAGGTGCGTTTTCATTCAGGCCAGCGGATAGTTCAGCCAGCATGGCGTTGAGTGCAGCACCACCATCGCCTAACACTTTACGCATCAACAAGTCGATGGCTTGAATTTCGTTGGTACCTTCGTAAATCATGGCGATGCGGGCATCGCGCACGTTTTGTTCAATGCCCCATTCGCTCATATAGCCGTGGCCGCCAAACACTTGCAGGCAGTCGCTCGCACCATGGAAACCTTGCTCAGTGCAAGCGGATTTCAGGATGGGGGTGGTCAGTGCACACCAGCGTTGTGCTGATTCGCGTTGTGCGGCATCGGGGTGATGTTTTGCAATGTCTAGCGCAAGGCCGGTTTGATAGGCCAACACGCGTGAGCCATCAATCCACGCACGTTGCGTGTCCAAGATGCGACGCATGGCGGGGTGTTCAATGATGAAGTCAGTGGGTTCGCCCCTCACACCTGCGGGTTTAGGCGCGCGCATTTGGCGGCGCTCGTGCGCATACGCATTGGCTTTTTGCCAAGCGGCATCCAGCAGGCCAACGCCTTGCAGAGCCACATGCAGGCGTGCAGCGTTCATCATGACAAACATCGCGTTGAGGCCTTTGCCCACTTCGCCGACCAACCAGCCTTGCGCTTCATCAAAACGCATCACGCAGGTGGGGCTGCCGTGGATGCCCATTTTTTCTTCAATGCGTTCGCAGTGCACGGGACTGCGTGTGCTGTCCGAATAAAACTTCGGCACCAAGAACAACGACAAACCTTTGGGGCCAGCCGGTGCATCAGGCAAGCGAGCCAACACCAAATGCACGATGTTGTCGGTCAGGTCGTGTTCGCCACCTGAGATGAAAATTTTGGTGCCGCTGATTTGGTAACTGCCATCGGCTTGCGACACCGCTTTGGTACGCGCTAAGCCTAAGTCGCTGCCCGCGTGGGGCTCGGTCAAGCACATGGTGGCCAACCATTCGCCAGTGCCTACTTTGCTGAGGTACTGTGCTTTGAGCTCCTCACTGGCGTGGTGCTTGATGCACTCATACGCGCCGTGCAATAGGCCGGGGGCCATGGTCCAGCCGTGGTTGGCGGCAGACAGCCACTCGTACAACACGCTCTCGAGCACGACAGGTAAGGCTTGGCCGCCATCGTCTGTGGCGGTTGTGAGCGAGGCCCAACCCGATTGCCAAAACGCTTGGTAGGCTTCTTTGAAACCAGGTGGCATGGTCACATGCCCTTGGTTGAATTGGGCACCTACTTCATCGCCCACACGATTGAGTGGGGCGATTTCGTTGGCAACAAATTTGCCAGCTTCGTCGAGCACTTGGTTGATCAAGTCGGCATCGACTTCCCGGTACGCTGGTAATTCAGCAATGCGCTGTGGCACATGAAGCACCTTTTCCAAAATGAATTGGATATCTTCAAGACGGGGTTGGTAATTCATGTGCTCAGCTCCGCAGGGTCAATCAGGATTCAGCCGTGAAGCCGATGCGTTTGACGATGGGGCCCCACGCGTCGTATTGCTTCTTCATGTCGCGCGCCATGTCTTCTGGCGAGCCGCCCACAGGCACCATGCCGGACAAAGCCAAGCTGTCGATCACCACTTTGTCTTTGATGGCCACGTTGATGGCGGCGTTGGCGGCGGCGATCACGTTGGCGGGCGTCTTGGCGGGGGCGTAGAAACCGAACCACTCTTCAACGATCAAGTCAGGGAAGCCCTGCTCAGCAAATGTGGCCACTTCAGGCACAAACGGTGAACGCGTGCGGCCCGATGTGGCGATGATGCGCAGCTTGCCCGCTTTGTGGTTGGCAATGAAGTCGCCGTGTGGCGTGATCATGGACGCCAATTGACCACCAATCACGTCGGCAATGCCGGGCACCGAACCACGGTAAGGGATGTGCTTGAGGTCGACGTTGTTGTTCAAGCCGAGCAAAGCGCCCAAGAAGTGAGGGGTCGAGCCCGCTGCGGGCGAGCCATAGCTGGCGTCGTTGGGGTTGGCCTTGGCCCAAGCCAAGAAATCTTTCACGTTTTTCACGCTGGCGGGAACCATAGGGCCCACAGCCAAACCGTGCGACAACATGGAGCCCATGCCCACGGGCACGAGGTCTTTGAAGGGGTCGTAGCTCAGCTTGCTGTAGATGTGGGGGTAAATCGCCATCATGGAGTAAGGCGTCAACAACAATGTGGAACCATCAGCGGGCGCGGCTTTCACCACTTCAACGGCGATGCGGCCAGCGGCGCCGGTTTTGTTTTCCACCACGGCACCGTTCTTGGTGTAGCTGCTGTTGCCCAGCTTGTCACCGATGCGGCGGCTCGTCACGTTGGCGCTGCCGCCAGCTGGAAAACCGTTGATGATTTTGACCAACTCAAGGGGCAAAGCACCGCTTTGTGCAAAAGCACTGAAGGGGGCGAGGGCACCCAAGGCCACGGGGGCGAGGGCGGTTTGAATAAATTGACGGCGATTGCTCATGGTTTGTCTCCTAGTGAAAAGTGTGAAATGAAACGGTTTAAAAATCAGTGGCAGGCAAAGTTCGAGGCATCTTCAAGAGAGCCTGAGCCGATGTAGCGTGCGGTGGTGGGGTAAGCGCACAAAGGACGTGAGCGGTTGGCGGCCCATGTTTTGGGCAGCTCAGCATTGCCAGCCGCTTCATGGCGGACACGGGCCGTTGGGGCTTGCGGGGCAATGCCTTGTTCCACCCAGTTGACCAAAGGGGTCAGCAAATCGAATTGGTCGGTGGCTGCGCCGCCGCTGCAATGGAGCATGCCGGGCACAGGGAAGTAGCGTGCAAAGTCTGCGGCTTTGCCGTCTTGTGCTTGGTTCACACGCAACCACCATTGGCGCGAGTCGTCGGCCGAGAAAATCGGGTCGCTCACGCCGTGGTAGACCATCATCTTCGCGCCGCGCTCACGCAGTGGCGTGAGGTTGGTGGGGTTGTTGTGGCCAGGGGGGCGTCATCACACTCATGCCCGATTCGGTGTACGTGGCGTTCGTGGCCGCAAACAGCGCGGGTCGAGTGTTGATGTCGATTTTCAACGGGTCTACGCGGTCCGGTGGGCTGCTGAAGACCGAGCCCACGGCGAGTGGATCGAGGGCCAAAGCGTTGACAAATTTCCACATCGCCCAATTGCCACCCGACACGCCGGTGTCGTAGGGGAAGCTGGCGTAAATGGGCTGACCGTCAGCGGTCTTGCCACCCGCAAACACACGGGCCACCACTTGTTTTTGCTCGGCGGTCAAGCAGCTGCCATCGCGTGTGACGGTGCAGGTTTTGACGTCAAGTTGCAAATCAAAGCGGCTTTGGCAGGCTTGTGTGTTTTGCACCAAACCGTCTTGCGCACCATCGAGTGCATCGCACACGTCCAAGATGCGTCGGCCCACCATTTGACGTTCGGGCGCCGTGAAGGCGCTTTCCAAATCGAGCAAGCTGGCATTCGGATTCATGGGGTGCTTGACGGTGGCACCTGCGGTGGCCAGTGTCTGCCATTGCTGCGCGCCCCAGAGTTGGGCCAAGGCTGCATTGGGCAAGCGGTAGCCAGGGGCGCCCGCCAAGTAGCCGTCATATTGATCGCCCAAACGTGCCGCTGCCACCAAGGTGTGGCGTCCGCCGTTGGAGCAACCGCCGATGTAAGAGCGGTCGGGGGCCTTGCCGTACGCGGTTTGAATCAGCGCTTTGGCCATGGGCGTGAGGCTGGCGACGGCTTGGTAGCCGTAATCGAGTCGTGCTTGGGGCTCCATGCCGAAGAAGGGCGTTTGTGGCCCGGTGTGACCGGCGTCAGAGCTGATGACCGCAAACCCTTGCATCAGCGCGCCCGTGATCGGGCCGCCACCGAGTGCGCCCAAGGCCGGTTGCACAGAGCCGTCGAGCCCGCCGTTGCCTTGGTAATAAAAACGGCCATTCCAGTTTTGTGGCAGCCGCATTTCAAAGCCAATCGCGTAGTCACGCCCATCACTGCCTTTGCGTTTGTTCATCTGTCCCGTCACACGACAGTGTTCGGGCAGGGGTTGGTCGCCTTGTTTCATGGCACCGCTTGCGACCCGTGCACTGCTGTCGATTTGGGTGCGTGCAAAGTTGAACTGCTGAGGCAAGGCATCGCAGTTTTGCAGGCTGGCACCCACGGCAGGCGTGAGTTGTTGCATGGGGCTGGCGGCTTGCCAAGGCAGACCGCTACAGCCCGCGATCAGCGTGGCGCTCAAGGTGCAGGCCAAGGCCATGGGGCTGACGTGAGGGGTGGAGATCGAGGTCATGTGTCGCGGTGTGCTGTTAACGAGGGGCCATGCGCAAGGCGCCGTCCAAGCGAATGACTTCGCCGTTCAGGTGGTTGTTGGTGACGATGTGGCAGGCCAGCTCGGCAAATTCTTCGGGCTTGCCCAAGCGCGATGGGAACGGAATGGACGCGGCCAACGACTGCTGCACGGGCTCGGGCAGGGTGCGCATCAACGGCGTGGCAAACAAGCCGGGGGCGACTGTGCACACGCGAATGCCGTGCTGCGCCAAATCGCGGGCCATCGGCAGTGTCATGCTGACCAAGCCGCCTTTGGAGGCGCTGTAGGCCTGTTGACCCACTTGGCCATCAAAGGCCGCGACAGACGCGGTGAACATCATCACGCCGCGTGCGCCGTCTTCACCGGGGGCGAGTTTGGCGCATTCGGCAGCAAACAAACGGCTGATGTTGTAGGCACCGATCAGGTTGACGTTGACCACGCGGGCGAAGTCTTCTAAAGGAGCGGCGTTGCCGTCTTTGCCGACCACGCGCTTGGCCGTGCCAATGCCGGCAATGTTCATCAAAATGCGGGCTGGGCCCAAGGCCGCTTGAGCGGCGTTCAGGGCGGCTTGCACGCTGTCTGTGTTGGTGATGTCGCACGCGCAGGCGATCGCTGTGCCTGCACCGTGTTGCGCGTTGAGGCTGTCGGCCACGGTTTGGGCCAACGCGGCATTCACGTCGAGCACAGCCACTTTGGCACCTAAGCGTGCCAGTTCGCGCGCGGTGGCTTCACCTAGACCGGAGGCAGCGCCGGTGACGAGGGCGGTTTGTCCTTGAATTTGCATAGCGAGTTCCTGAGGTGTTGAATTTAGTGAGGCATCAAGGTGTGCGGAGCTTGGCCGTCGTGCAGGGCTTGCACCAGCGCATCGCGGTGTTTGAGCACGGCGCGTTGGTTGATGGAGCCTTTGTCGGTGACTTCGCCTTTGTCGATGGACGGTGGCTCACTCAAGAGCACCGCGCGGGCAATGCGGTTGGCACTGCCCGTGGCGGTTTGGGCCAATTGGTTGAGCACCGTTTGGAAATGCGACACCACTTGGGCGCTGGCCAACACCTCGGCCATGGAGGCTTCGGGGCCCAAGCCGCTCAGGCCACGCACGGCCGCAGTGGGGAAGATCAAGGCGCCGACTTCTTTGCGGTTCAAGCCCGTGATGACCACGTCTTGGATATAGGGCGCGCCTGCCGCGATGATCTTGCCGCGCAAGGGGCCCACGCTGACAAAGGTGCCGGTGGCGAGTTTGAAGTCTTCGGCAATGCGGCCGTCAAATTTCAGGCCTTGGTGGACATCGGTTTCGTCGATCCATTTCACCGCGTCGCCCGTGCAGAAGAAGCCTTCTTCGTCAAACGCTTCTTGGGTTTCTTCGGGCGCGCGCCAGTAGCCGGGGGTGATGTTGGGGCCTTTGTAGCGCACCTCCACCTTGTCGCCGTTGGGCACGAGTTTGAGTTCCATACCGGGTGTGGGCACACCCAAGTCACCCGCCTTCACGTTGGGGCTGGTGACGAAGATGGCAAAGGGGCCCGACTCGGTCATGCCAAGGCCTGTGCTCATCACGATGCGTTCGCCGACTTCGCGCTCTTGGCTCTCGAACAGGCTGTCCCAAATCGGTTGCGCCAGAGCGGCACCGGCGTAGAAGAACATGCGCACGCGTTTGAGCAGGGTGGCGCGCAGGGCGTCATCTGTCTTCATGGCGTGGGCGATGGCTTCAAAGCCCGTGGGCACGTTGAAGTACACGGTGGGCGAGATTTCGCGCAAATTGCGCAGCGTCTCGGCCATCAAAGCAGGCGTGGGTTTGCCGTCGTCGATGTAGAGCGTGCCACCGTTGTAGATCGTCAAACCAAAGTTGTGATTGCCACCAAAGGTGTGGTTCCAAGGCAGCCAGTCCACCAGCACGGGTGGCGCGTCGGCCAGCACGGGCATCGATTGCGCCATTTGTTGTTGGTTGGCACACCACATGCGTTGCGTGTTGATGACGGCCTTGGGCATTTTGGTGGAGCCCGAGGTGAACAAAAACTTGGCGATGGTGTCAGGGCCTGTCGCTTGCATGGCCGCATCAATGGCCGGCGTGGCTTCGGTGGCGGCCAAGTCGTCAAACATCGTCACGGCGCGGCCGTCGAGGTGGCCTTCGTGCAAGACCACTTCCACGTCTGAACCCACGGCCGTTTGGATGGCTTTGCCGTAACGCGCAGCGTCAGAGGCAAATACCAAGCCCGGTGTGAGTGTGGTCAAGATGTGGCGCAGCTTGTCGTAGTCTTGGCTGATGGTGGAGTAGGCGGGTGATGCGGGGCAGTAAGGCACACCCGCGTAGATGCAGCCCAGCGCCAGCAGCGCGTGCTCCAAACTGTTTTCAGACAGGATGACCACAGGGCGCTCGGCGTTCAACCCACGGTTGAGCAAGCCTTGACCAATGCGGCGTGCGGCTTGCAGCGCCTCGGCGTAGCTGATGTGACGCCAGTCGCCCGTGGTGCCGTCGGCTTGTTTTTGACGGCGTGCGAACAAGGTGCGGGTCGGGGCCTCTTGGCTCCAATGCACCAAACGGTCGGTCAAGCGGTGTGCATAAGGGGCGATGTCTTGGTCAGCCGCCATGTAGCGTGCGCCTTGCTCACCCTCTCGCAGGGTGACGCGGGTGACGCCGAAGGTCATGTCACGGAATTTTGGGGTACTCATGCTTGTTGCACCTTGGCTGCGCGACCCTCCAAGAAGTCGCGTACGCGTTGCTTGGCTTCAGGCGCCGATTGGGCGATGGCTGAAATCATGGATTCGGTGATGAAGCCTTGGTCCGCAGGCTGCTCGGCTATGCGGGGCAGCACATTGATCAGCGCGTAGTTGGTCAGCGGGGCGTTGTTACCAATGCGCTTGGCCAACTCCATGGCTTTGGCGAATGAGGTGCCTTTGGGTTCCAAGTACTGGGCCAACCCCACGCGCTCGCCGTCTGTGGCGTTGTAGACGCGGCCGGTCAGCATCATGTCGGTCATGCGGGCCACGCCAATCAAGCGGGGGATACGCACCGAGCCGCCACCGCCCACAAAAATGCCGCGTGTGCCTTCTGGCAGCGCGTAAAACGTGCTTTCGTCGGCCACGCGGATGTGGCAAGCGCTGGCCAGCTCCAAACCGCCGCCCACCACCGCACCATGCAGGGCTGCGACAACAGGCACGGGGCCGTATTGCACGCGTTCCAAAGCGTGGTGCCACGAACGTGAGTGGTGCATGCCTTGGCCGGCATCGCGTTCTTGCAAGTCGCTGAGGTCGAGGCCCGCGCAGAAGTGGTCACCGTCACCGGCGATCACGGCAGCTTTGGCTGTCGCGGGCAGGTTCTCGAAGATATGACGCAGCGAGGCGATCAACTTGTCGTTCAACGCGTTGCGCTTGGTGGGGCGGGTCAAGCGCACCACGGCAACGGTGTCTTGCATTTCAAAGTGGATGTCTGGGTTGGAGTTCATGGTGAGGGCCTGTGTGTCGCGTTCGGGTTTGTGTCAGCTTGCTTTTGTTTTGTGGTTGAATTATGGTTATGTAAGATAACTAAATAATCCGGACTTACCCTAGTCCAGACTGTTTGAGTGTTCGCCCCATTACCCACCCTCAGGAGACAAGCCCATGGATTACAAAAACCTCATTGCCATCGACATCCACACCCACGCCGAGGTGAGTTGCCGCAACCCGTTTGACAGCTACGGCGAAGAGTACGACCGCGCTGCCGACAAATACTTTGGCTCCAGCCTGCGCCCCACCATTGATGAAACCGTGGCGTACTACCGCGAAAAGAAAATCGGTTTGGTGATGTTCACCGTCGACAGCGAGTCGCAACTGGGCCGTCGCCGCATTCCCAACGAAGAAATCGCCGACGCCGCCAAAAAGAACAGCGACATGATGATTGCCTTCGCCAGCATCGACCCGCACAAGGGCAAGATGGGCGCGCGCGAGGCCGAGCGTTTGATCAAAGAAGACGGCATCAAAGGCTTCAAATTTCACCCCACCGTGCAGGGCTACCACCCTTACGACAAGATGGCTTGGCCCATCTACGAGGTGATCAACCACTACAAATTGCCCGCCATTTTTCACACCGGCCACAGCGGCATTGGCAGCGGTATGCGCTGCGGTGGCGGCCTGCGTTTGGCCTACAGCAACCCGATGCATTTGGACGACGTGGCGATTGACTGGCCCGACATGCAAATCGTCATGGCCCACCCCAGTTTTCCTTGGCAAGATGAAGCCTTGAGTGTGGCCACGCACAAACCCAACGTTTGGATTGACCTTTCAGGTTGGAGCCCGAAGTACTTTCCAAAACAGTTGATTCAGTACGCCAATACGCTGCTCAAGGACCGGGTGCTGTTTGGCAGTGACTATCCGCTGATCACGCCAGAACGTTGGATGAAAGATTTCGAAGTTGCTGGTTTCAAACCCGAAGTGATGCCAGGTATTTTGAAAGACAACGCCGTGCGTTTGTTGGGTCTTGATAAGACATGACAAAAAAAGAGGCGCATAAATAGCGCCTCTTTTGCTTCCCGTCGTGTCGGGGTTGCGCATTCAAAGGTGAATGCTGTTACTTGGTATCGCTAGAAGCTTCTGTGGGACGCTCGAATGTTTTGAGAAAGACATTGGGTATTCGGCATTTCTTTACCTGGAAAGGTGAGAAAAAACATCGAAAATCGTGACAGTGGATTGATGCTGGTTCTAGCTCTTTTGTCCATGTACATTGTGCATCCAATATCTTGTAAAGGTGAGATATGTCTGCACCACCACCCGAATTCCAAACTTGGCTGGACTACGCCCTTGAAACAATGGATGTGCGGGGCACAAAGTCGGACCGCAACATTCACGAAAACGAAGTATTGACTTGTGCCGATATTCGGGCTGCTGCAGTGAAAGAGCTGAGTGACCTTAGGCGAAAGGCTGCCATGCTATGGGTCGGTATTCTGGAGAACTGGCAGAAGCCTCTCTCACAGAGGCTGGGTCGTTCAGCCAAAGACATTGTTGAAAAGAACCTCCTGGCAACGGACTTTTCAGATGAAAGTGTTCGCATCCAATTTGAGGATGGAAGTGATCTGAGATTTCAACGTGCTTTTTATCTCGGCGAGACTCCAGATGACGGTGCAATACATCGAGTGGTAGTGTTTACGGAGCACTGTGGCTACCACGAATTTTGGATCGGCCCAGGCAGTCGAATTTCAGCAAGCTCAACATTTGAAGCGAGCTACAAGTTCTCTGCAGAAGACACTCCCTAATGGACAACATCCACTACTACGAAGACGTCTTGCGGCCGTGGATACACGCTTGCGATTCGTACAAGCCGAAGCTCAAGCGCAATCCGTGCAAGCCGACGTTCGTATCCGACAAGTGTCTCGTCGCTTCTGCAAAGCTTGTCTGGGCTAGCGGTCCGTACTGTTTGATGTCAAGGGCTTCTTGATCGACCGCACGGGCCTCGCAGGAAGCCGCGAGGGCATCCAGCA
>ERZ650301.402-NODE-402-length-11904-cov-6.475483_pt1 | contig 11904 bp, 13 predicted proteins | sample MGYA00376237_ERZ650301 | MGnify/ENA primary metagenome ERZ650301 (study PRJEB26733, sample SAMN07839255) | wastewater metagenome | biome: small river; feature: stream; material: water | place: USA: North Carolina | collected 2016-04-05 ...
ATCCGGCACCAGATTGGTTTTAAGATAATAGTAACTGGCATCAATCTGGTTATAGGTGCCAATGCCCCAGGAATAGGTCGGGGCCACACCCTGGGTCTGGTTGGTCACGTGATTCCGCGAGCTTCCTGAATCTTGTACGACGGCGTTAATACGGAAGGCCGAGCTTTGCGCTCGGTCAATGACAAAGTTAACGTCGGCAGTACTGCGGAAATAATCGAAACTACCGCCAATCACCGACACACTACTTTTGTTGTCCATGAAGGCTTTTTTGGACACCTGGTTGATCACGCCACCGGCCTGGCCGCGACCAAACAACATCGAGGCTGAGCCACGCAACACTTCAATAGCAGCATCATTGAAGGTGTCACGGTTGTACTGGGCGGTATCGCGCACGCCGTCTACATACATATCACCAAAGGTGTAGAAGCCACGAATATTAATGTTGTCACCAATCCGGCCCCCTTCACCCGAATTGAAGGTGACACTGGGCACGTTACGCATGGCTTCTTCCAGCGTCGTGGCATTCTGATCGATCATCAGCGTATCGGGAATGATCGTGATCGCCTGCGGGATATCTGACACGTCCTGATCAACCTTACCTACCTTGGTGACCTTGACGTTATATCGGTTGATCTCGATATCGTCTGCTTTCGCCCGCACTTCGACTTGCTTGAGGGTTTGGGTTTCCGTGTCGTTGGTTTGCCCAATAGCCGCCAGCGGTGACACCATCAGGGCCGCAATCGTTGCGCCGAGCGTAGAGAAGCGCTGCTGCTTGTCGGTTCGGGGTGAACCCATCGCTCGCTGCGCCACTTTTTTTCGATGTTTCTGAAATTTCATGCCATGCTCCTTATCCAATAGCCCCGCCCAAAGCGGGAGCTTCTCTATTGGCTGGCTGCATCGCGGGGGCTTGGCCCCTGTACGGCTGGCTACGACAAATTGTGATTGAGTTCAGCGGTAGCCGCCGGGTCCGCCACCTATACTGGTCATACCGGTTTCTTCCATCAGCTCTTCGGTTTCGACATCCGCGTCAGGGTTGACGGTGTATTCGTTGGCGTAATGCACGGCGCCGGTATGCGAACAGCCGCTGATAAAACTGGCCGCCATGAGCAAGACCAGACTGTGCCGAAGGTTGATTTGTTCTTTCATCGTCGTTTATTTGGTGAGGATGAGTTTGCCGAGGCGCGTTGCCCGAAGAATGTAGCTAACGCCTTCATGATCAATAATGAGGCTAGTGGACTGACCAAGGAGGGTACGACTGTTCACCCGGCGCGTTGATGCAGGTGCCGGCTCTACAGGTACGCCACTCTTTTGTGGTAACGCCGTATGTAGCAGACGTGGTGCAAGACTGTTGGTCATGTCGATTCCTGTTCAGCGGCTTAATTGCCCGGATCGGTCACAAAACCGACTTTCTCAATACCGGCTTTATTGGCGATGGCCATGGCCCCGATCACGCGCTCATACACCACTTGCTTATCACCATAGATATGGACAACCGGCTGCGGCTGATGTGTGGCCATTGCATTCATTTCTTTGGCCAACGCGTCATCACTGATTGGCACATTGTTAACCCGATAGTGACCCGCTGCATCCACCGATAATTTGATGACGTCGGGCTTCTCCAACTGCGGCGCCGTCGATACTTTGGGCAGGTCAATTTCCAACGAATGCTTCATCACCGGTACCGTAACGATGAAAATAATGAGTAGCACCAGCATCACATCAACCAGCGGCGTCATGTTGATTTCACTCATGACACTGCCTTCGTTATTGTCGAACGATCCGAAAGCCATGAGGATCAGCCTTCATTGCCAACGCGTCGAATCGCCTGCGGGCGCTCGATGCGGTTACCTGTGACAAAGAAGGCATGCAGGTCATAAGCAAAACGGTTGAGCTTGCCGATGATGAACTGATTGCCGCGCACCAAAGCGTTATAGCCTAAGACGGCGGGTATGGCGACGGCCAGACCGAAGGCGGTCATGATGAGCGCTTCACCCACCGGGCCGGCCACCTTATCAAGGCCTGCACTGCCGGCGTCACTGATCGTCAGCAAGGCATGGTAGATCCCCCACACGGTGCCAAACAAGCCAACAAACGGCGCCGTCGAACCAATCGATGCCAGCAGCGCAAGACCATGGCTCAAGCGATCCTTCGCATCGTCAATGGCATTGCTCAAGCTACCGGTCATCCAGTCGCTCAGATCAAGGGCGTCGTGTAGTTGCTTATCACTATGGCGGTGATGTTGCATGGCGCTCTGGCCTTCAATGGCTAGTTGCTTGAAGGGGTTGGGTTGACCAGGCTCGGCTTCCAGCGCATTGATGCCCTGCGCCAAATCTTTGCTATGCCAAAAGCCCTGCAATGCCGCCGCCTGTTTTTTAGCACGCTGCACACCCAGCCCCTTAACGATGATCACCGTCCAGGAAATAATCGACATCACCAACAGCGCCATGGCGGTAACACCAATAACGACGCCGCCAGATTGCAGCATGTGTAACAAACCGAGTTGTTCGTTCATAGCAAATAACCTTGTAACAATTGAATAAGCGGAGAATCAGGGTTGATCCAGTGAAAAGCGAATGGGTAACTGGTAACACATTGATACAGCCTGCCCACCGCGTCGCGCTGGATGAAACTTCCAGCGTTCAACGGTGTCTTGCGCAGATCGGTCGAGCCGGACAAAGCCCGACGACTGCGCCAGTGCAACCGAATCGACAGCGCCTGAGTGAGCGACACAGACCTTGAGTAAAACAGTGCCCTGCTCCCCTTTGGTGCGGCTGAGCGGTGGGTAATGCGGCTTCGGGTTATGCAGGTCAGATGCGCTGGCGTCCGGCATATGGACCGGTGCTGCGGCAGGGTCGCCCGCCACTGTTTTCGTGGCGGCCTGCTCTTGAGCGGTCGCCGCTTCCCGGGTGACGATCTTGTCTTTCTTTTCCTGCTTCTGGTCGCGCGAAGCCTTGGTCTTGATGGTTTGCACCAGCGCCGCTGACTCGCGATCCACCATCTCGGCCATCATGATCACCGGCTCAGGATGCGTGGCAAAAAATGCCGACCCGAAAATGATCAGCAGCATGCCGACGACATGGGTAACCGACACCCATAGGCCGGTGTTGCGGTAACCCTTTTCGGAGGAGAATGAATGATCTTGCAGCATTGAATGAGAGTACGAACGAGACTTGTTCTCAACTTAAGTTAAATAAAACAGGGCACCCCACCCGCTACAGCTCTATTCTGCTGCCGCAAAGAGGCCAAACATTCCTTGGCGCACGACTTGCAGTTGCCACATTGACTCCCCACAGCAAGCGCGCGCTGCAGGTCCTCGAGCGTTAAAGCCCCGTCAGAAAACGCCTGTTCTATCTGGCGGTCTGTAACGGCATTACAAATGCAGACATACATGGGTGAGCCTTTGGAATCTCAATGAGGTTTGCATTTTTCCCGTAATGAGAATCGTTGTCAATACATTTGTGGTTTTGCAGGCAAAAAAATGGCCCATCCTTGCGAATGGGCCGAACTGCCTACAATGACTCAGCCAACCCTACTTCTTAACCGGTTTGGCGTCGAAGGGTTGTGGACTCGGCGTATCCGGGCCAGAAGGTGGCAACTGTGGCAGCTTGAAGCTCGGCTGATCACCGGTCAGCGACTTCAGGAAGGCAACGATATCGGCGTTTTCTTCTTTGCTGAAGTTGCGACCCAGCTGGATGCGGCCCATGATCTCGACGGCCTGCGACAATGTTTTCGCTTCACCATCATGGAAGTACGGATAGGTCATTTCAATGTTACGCAGCGTTGGCACTTTGAAGTTAAAGCGGTCCGCATCTTTACCGGTCACAGCAGCGCGCCCTTCGGCTTTGCTATCGCCCTTGTAAGGCTCAACCACGCCCATCTTCTGGAAAGAGTTGCCACCCACAGCCGGGCCGTTGTGACAGGCCACGCAACCGCTATTTTTAAACAGCTCATAGCCCTGCAGTTCCTGCGCCGTTAGCGCATTCTTATCTCCCTTGAGCCACTGATCAAAACGCGAATTAGGTGTTACCAAGGTTTCTTCGAAAGCAGCAATGGCCTTGGTGACTTCGTCGATGGTAATTTTGTCTGTACCAAAGACCTTCTTGAACTCTTCAACGTAACCGGGAATGGTTGCCAAGGTCTTCACAGCCAGTTCATGGGTAAAGCCCATTTCCCCCGGGTTAGCAATCGGACCGCCCGCCTGTTCTTTCAGATCAGCCGCACGACCATCCCAAAACTGGGCGACATTCAGGCTGGAATTGAGTACGGTTGGCGCATTAATCGGGCCTTGATTCCACTTGTGACCAATCGAGGTCTTCAGATTATCCGTGCCACCCATCGACAGGTTATGGCACGAGTTACAGGAAATGAAGCCCGACTTCGAGAGCCGTGGATCAAAATAAAGCTGCATGCCCAACTGAACCAATGCCGGGTTTGAGACATTCGCTGCATTGATCGGTTGAATCGGCTCATCCGTCATCGGCTTGCCGAGGGCGGCCGTTTTTGCGCTATCGGCTTTCTGACCACACCCCACGAGTGCTGCGACAAGCGTAGTCAGCACCAGGGTAAAAATCTTGTGTTTCATTGAGGGACTCCTTGTTAAATTTCGTCCCACTGTTTTACCAGCCCTGCACAAAAAACTCTTTGATCTAGGTCAAACACGTTCATTCGTTTTAGCTATGCAGGTGATCAATTAGTTTCTATGCCGCTTTCCTGTGCGAGAGCGCTATGCTTCAGTAGTGAAGGAGTCAGCAAGGATGAAGCTTATTGAGTTGCGGTATTTAGTTGCACTAGCGCGCGAAGGGAATTTTAGTCGTGCCGCACATGCCTGTTCGGTCAGTCAACCAACGCTCAGCATGGCGGTCGCGCGCCTGGAAGATGAGTTAGGTGTGCATTTATTTGAGCGCGGCAAAGGCTTTGTAAGCCCGACAGCCGTGGGGGAACGGATTGCGGCACAGGCGCAAAAAACTCTCGATGCGGCCCAACAGATCGTCAATCTGGCCAACGAAGGCCGCAACCCATTAGAGGGACCAATCCGTCTTGGGGTGATTCATACGATTGGCCCCTACCTGCTGCCGCAGCTGGTGCACTCGCTTAAATCCATTGCGCCCAATATGCCGCTGCTGATCGAAGAAAACATGACGGCCAACCTGACGCGCATGTTGCTCGAGAACGAAGTCGATGTGCTCATCATTGCCTTACCTTTCGAGCTGACGGGCGTTTTGACCAGACCGCTCTACGATGAGCAGTTTCAAGTCATTGTGCCGCATGGTCACAAATGGGCAGGCCGCCAAGAAATCAGGGCTGAAGAAATCGCCGATGAAGAAGTGTTATTGCTCAAGGCGGGTAACTGCTTCCGAGACCAGGTGCTTGAAGCGTGCCCACAAGTCAGCGAACCAGAAAGCGATGTACGACAAGGCCACTCCATCGGCACCATTCGCTGCATGGTCGCCTCGGGGCTCGGCATTTCTGTACTGCCGGAAGGCGCCTTAATTGGGCCATATGATAACGACTTAATTACCCGCATCCCGTTCCAGGCGCCTAGCCCCTCACGTCGGGTCGCGCTGGCTTGGCGCCCGGGTTTTGTCAGGCCGCAGGCGATTGATGCATTGCTGACGGCTATTCGTCAGATTAACAACCCAGCTTATCACTTTATCTGAGATGATCAATCGCAGACGCCTTGACCAACACCAAAAGGTGCATCATGAGCCAAAAGAAATGCTGCCACAGCAAACCCCGCTGCAAAAACTGCCCCTTCAGAAAGAAGCATTCATGATCAAACAACTCTTCCTCGTCCCTTGCTTGTTGGCGAGCGGCCTTGCCTTTGCTGCTGGAAACACGTTGGACATTACAGTTAACGGTGTACGCGACGACCAGGGCACGATCCGCGCCGGGATTTACGATACTCCAGCCGCTTTTCCCAAAGAAGGGAAAGCGATGGCAAAAACATCAACGCCCGCCAAAGCCGGCAGCGTCAAACTGCAATTTACCGACCTGCCACCCGGCAAATATGCCGTTATTCTGTATCACGACGAAAACAACGATGGCCAGATGGACAAGCGCTTCGGCATGATCCCGATTGAGGGATACGGATTGTCGAACAATATCAAGGCCAGCGGCAAGCCGTCGTTTGATCAGTGCGCTTTCGATGTTCCTGAAACCAAAAATCAAACCATCGACTTACGTTATTGAAGCAGCCACGCCGCGCTTCTCGTAAAATGGGCGGATGAAAACGATGGTACCTCCCCCCAAGTTTACGCAATACCTGCGTTTAATGCGGGTACACCGGCCGATTGGGACCTTGCTACTGCTCTGGCCAACCCTGTGGGCGCTCTGGCTGGCCTGCGCGGGCATACCACCGCTGAATGTGCTGCTGATTTTTGTAGCAGGCACCTTTCTGATGCGATCAGCGGGTTGTGTGATCAATGATTTGGCTGACCGTAAAATTGATGGCCACGTCACACGCACTAAAGATAGGCCGATGGCAGCGGGTTGGGTCAGCCCGCGCGAGGCCATTGCTGTATTTGTCATACTGGTCACGCTGTCTGCCGTAACGGTCTTACCGATTGCGACCCCTTTATTGCTGGGGTTGGCGGTGGTTGCGGTATTTCTTGCCGCATCCTATCCGTTTACCAAACGTTTCTTCGCGATTCCCCAGGGGTATCTGGGGATTGCTTTCGGCTTTGGTATCCCTATGGCCTTTGCCGCAATTCTTGATACCGTCCCCCCGGTGGCCTGGTGGCTGCTCCTGGCGAATGTTTTCTGGGCCATTGCCTACGATACCGAATATGCCATGGTGGATCGACCCGATGATCTGAAGATCGGCATTAAAACCTCGGCCATTACTTTCGGTCGTTTTGATGTGGCCGCCATCATGATCTGCTACGCGCTGACACTGTCGATTCTCGCGGCCGTTGGCTATACGCTGCATCTGGGTTGGCCCTACTGGGTTGGTCTGATGGCCGCCGCTGGCATTGCGCTTTATCACTACACGTTGATCAAAGATCGCGATACGACGAAGTGCTTTACTGCCTTCATGCACAATAACTGGTTAGGTGCGGCGGTGTTTGCCGGCATTTTGCTCGACACGCTGATCTGAGGAACCCCCATGATTTACCACGACCTGCGCGACTTTATTGCCCAACTGGAGAAGATGGGCGAACTCAAACGCATCTCGATGCCGGTAAGCCCACACCTGGAAATGACGGAGATCTGTGATCGCGTTTTGCGCCAGGGTGGCCCAGCCATTCTGTTTGAAAATCCCACGGGTTTTGATGGCCCGCATCGCATACCCGTTTTGGGCAACCTATTCGGTACCGTGCGGCGCGTGGCGCTGGGCATGGGCCAGGATGTCGCCACGGAAGCCGAAGCCCTGGCCAAACTGCGCGAAGTAGGCAAGGTGCTCTCGGTTCTGAAAGAGCCGGAACCGCCCAAGGGCTTTAAAGACGCCTGGGACAAACTGCCCCTGCTCAAGCAGGTGCTGACCATGTCACCCAAACAGGTGTCATCAGCGCCCTGTCAGGAAGTCGTACTTGAAGGCAAGGATGTGGACCTCACCCGCTTGCCGGTACAGCACTGCTGGCCGGGTGACGTGGCGCCACTGGTGACCTGGGGCCTTACGGTAACGCGCGGGCCCAACAAGACACGCCAGAACCTGGGCATTTACCGCCAACAGGTACTGGGGCCCAACAAACTGATCATGCGCTGGCTGGCGCACCGTGGCGGTGCCCTGGATTTCCGGGATCATCAACTGGCCAACCCGGGGCAGCCCTTCCCGATCGCTGTGGTACTGGGCTGTGACCCGGCGACGATACTGGGCGCAGTAACGCCGGTACCAGATACGCTGTCGGAATACCAGTTTGCCGGTCTGCTGCGTGGCAAGAAAACCGAGCTCATTCGCTGTCTGGGCTCGACCCTGCAAGTGCCCGCCTCGGCCGAAATTGTGCTGGAAGGCGTGCTGAACCCCGGTGAGATGGCGCTCGAAGGCCCCTATGGCGACCATACGGGTTACTACAACGAGCAGGCCGAGTTTCCGGTCTTTACCGTTGAGCGCATGACCATGCGCAAGAACCCGATCTACCACTCCACCTACACCGGCAAACCCCCCGACGAACCGGCCATGCTGGGCGTGGCGCTGAACGAAGTTTTTGTGCCCCTGCTACAAAAACAGTTTCCGGAAATTACCGATTTCTATCTACCGCCCGAAGGCTGCTCTTACCGCCTGGCCGTGGTGAGCATACGCAAACAGTACGCGGGGCATGCGCGCCGCGTGATGATGGGCGTGTGGAGCTTCCTGCGTCAGTTCATGTACACCAAGTTCATTATCATCGTTGATGACGATGTGAATATTCGCGACTGGAAAGAAGTGGTCTGGGCAATGACCACACGCATGGACGCGACGCGCGACACGATGCTGGTGGATAACACGCCGATCGATTACCTGGACTTCGCATCGCCCGTCGCCGGCTTGGGTAGCAAGATGGGACTGGACGCCACCAACAAGTGGCCCGGCGAAACGAGCCGTGAATGGGGCACACCGATTACGCACGACCCCGCCGTAAAGGCGCGGGTCGATGCGATGTGGAGTGAACTGGGGCTTTAAGCCGCTTGCTTCAGCACCGGTCGGTGCTTAGGCAGCAGGCAGTTCGCGCTTGCTGCCATCGGCATTGAGCGCCACGTAGGTAATCAACGCTTCGGTGACTTTGACGGTGATGGGGTCTGCCGGATGGCGCTCGGCATACATCTGCACCTTGATGGTGACCGAGGTTTTGCCACGCTTTTCGACTTCGGCAAAAAAGCTAACGATGTCACCCACCGATACCGGCTGATGAAACTGCATGGTATTGACCGCCACGGTGGCAATACGGCCCCGTGCAACTTTGTGGCCTAACACAGCACCCGCCAGATCGATATGGCCCATGGTCCAGCCACCAAAGACATCACCATACTGATTGGCATCAGCTGGCATAGGAATCACCTTCAGTACAGGTGGCAGGTCAGGTAATTTGCAGGGTGTATCGATCATGATGTGGCCGCTAATAGGATTAAACTACGGTTGTCATTTTAAGGTCATCAAGGCAAAAGCGCATGTCGCGTCACAGAAATAAACCCGTCGGCCCTGCCGGCAATGAACCGTTGCACGTCTGGACCACCTTAAAGTCATTACTGCCCTGGCTCTGGGCTTATCGTGGACGCATGATTGCCGCCTTTGGCTGCCTGCTCCTGGCCAAACTGGCCAGCGTGTATGTACCCATTGTGTTCAAGAACATGATCGATGATCTGGGGGGTGGACAGGACGCCCTGCTGGTCTTGCCCGTAGGTTTGCTCTTGCTTTATGGCTTTGCGCGACTGTCCAGCACCGGGTTTACTGAACTGCGTGAGATTCTATTTGTGCGCGTCACGCAACAGGCCGTGCGCCGCATCGCGCTTTCTGTCTTTACGCATCTGCATAACCTTTCCCTACGTTTTCATTTAGAGCGGCAAACCGGGGGGGTCTCTCGAGATATTGATCGAGGCACGCGCGCCATCTCCAATCTGATCAGTTACACGCTCTACTCTATTCTGCCGACGATCATTGAACTGGTCCTGGTCATGGGTGTACTGGCTTATAAGTATGACCAGGTGTTTGTGTGGATTACCCTGGCCTCGATTGTCTGCTACGTAGGGTTTACCGTTGTTATATCGAACTGGCGCATTCATATCCGCCGTGCGGTCAATGAAGCGGATTCCGCTGCCAACACGCGCGCCATCGATAGCCTGATTAACTATGAGACGGTGAAGTACTTCAATAACGAAGCCTTTGAGCTGGACCGCTACGATGAAGCCATGCGGCGCTGGGAAGATGCTTCCGTGCGTAGCCAGATGACACTGACCATGCTGAACATGGGACAACAGCTGATTATCGTCATCGGCCTGGTGACGATGATGTGGCATGCGGCGCAAGGCGTTGTTGCTGGGACGATGACCGTAGGCGACTTAGTGCTGGTCAATGCCTTTCTGATTCAGCTGTATATGCCGCTCAATTTCTTCGGCGTGGTTTACCGGGAGATCCGTCAGGCGCTGACTGATATTGAACGCATGTTCGGCTTGCTCAATACCCAACGCGAGATCTTGGATGCGCCGGATGCGCGCGCCCTGCCTCCAGCACCCATCAGTGTGGTGTTCGATAGCGTGGATTTTGCTTATGATCCTGCGCGACCGATTCTGTCCAATGTGTCTTTCGAGATTCCTGCCGGCAAAACCGTAGCCGCAGTTGGGCACTCCGGCGCAGGCAAATCCACGCTCGCCCGACTGATCTATCGTTTTTACGATGTCTCCGGTGGGCGGATTCTAACTAACGGGATTGATCTGCGGAAGATTGATCAGAGCAGCCTACGGGGTGGCATTGCCATCGTGCCGCAGGATACCGTGTTGTTTAACGACACGCTTTATTACAACATTCTCTACGGCAACCCTTCGGCCACGCGAGAGCAAGTGATTGCGGCTGCCAAGGCGGCACACCTGCATGAATTTGTGGAGACGTTACCAGATGGCTACGACGCCAAAGTGGGCGAGCGTGGCCTCAAGCTGTCGGGCGGTGAGAAGCAACGCGTGGCAATTGCCCGTGCGCTGCTGAAGAATCCGCCGATTCTGGTCTTTGACGAAGCTACCTCAGCCCTGGATTCAAAAACCGAAAAAGCCATTCAAATCAGCATGGAAGTGGCGGCGCGCGGCCGCACGACCTTGATCATTGCCCACCGTCTATCGACGGTGATGAACGCCGACGAGATCCTGGTACTGGATGGTGGCCGAATCATCGAGCGCGGACGCCACGCAGCACTTTTAGCAGCCAATGGCGTTTATGCTCAAATGTGGGCTTTGCAGCAGCAGGATCGAGATGCTGAATAGCCCTCATTAACGCTGAGCCGCGTAGAATACGCCCAGCAATTAACCCCCAACGATTTGCATTCATAAAAAGGATACGTTATGGCTTTATTGACATCACAGCTCACCGATATACAGGCCAAGGTTCTGGGCGCTGTGGCCAACCGCCCAGGCACGCTGATCTGGATGGGCCTGCTGATGATTGTTCTTGGCACCGTTGGCGTGATGGCCGAGACTTTCTTCTCTATCGCTTCTATTAGCCTAATGGGTGGGTTTGCCCTGGCGGCCGGCATTATGCAGGGGCTGCATGCGTTTCAGGCACGCGGCTGGAAGTCGGTATCGATCCAGCTTGTCTTTGCACTGATCTACATCGCCATCGGCGTGATTGTCTGGGTATCGCCTGAAGCGGCGCTTGAAGGCGTGACGTTATATCTGGCGACGTTGCTTTTTGCAACGGGTGCACTTCGTCTGGTTACCGCATTCCAGCACACGGCATTTCGTGAGTGGTTCATGCCATTGCTTTCAGCAGCGCTATCGATTTTGCTAGGCGGTCTGATTCTTGCCGGTTGGCCAGATAACAGTACCTGGGTACCAGGCATGCTAATCGCTATTGAACTGCTGCTGCAAGGATGGTCGCTATTCTTCCTCGGCATTGCCGCCAAGAATGCCGTTAAGTAAGTTTCGTTCAGACAATAAAAAAACCCAGCCTTGGCTGGGTTTTTTTATTGGGCACTGACTTAACTTGTGGTTAAGCAGCGGCCTCTTCTGTTTCGACCGCTTCGATACCTTCCGGGCGGTCAACCAGTTCCACATAAGCGATCGGTGCATTGTCGCCCGGGCGGAAGCCGGCTTTCAGGATACGGGTATAACCACCCGGACGCGCTTGGTAGCGCGGGCCGAGTTCGTTGAACAACTTAACAACCATTTCACGATCACGTAGACGGGCAAAAGCCAGACGGCGATTTGCCAGCGTCGGGGCCTTGGCCAATGTGATGATCGGTTCAACGACGCGACGCAGTTCCTTAGCCTTCGGCACGGTAGTGC
>ERZ650301.404-NODE-404-length-11870-cov-5.827761_pt1 | contig 11870 bp, 15 predicted proteins | sample MGYA00376237_ERZ650301 | MGnify/ENA primary metagenome ERZ650301 (study PRJEB26733, sample SAMN07839255) | wastewater metagenome | biome: small river; feature: stream; material: water | place: USA: North Carolina | collected 2016-04-05 ...
AAAGAAAAGCCCCTAAGAATTGCTTCTTAGGGGCTTTTTTATTAATTGCGATTTGTAATATGCCATGCACTTTGAAAAAGTACTTGTAATGATTCGTACGGATTTGTTAGTATTAAAGTGTTTACGTTGTCTATGTTAGAGCCGCTTTTTACAGTTACTTTACGAGTACCTATCGGTGCGCCCATTTGTAACTTAATAATATATTCAGTTCCGCGAGGTGCTTCCTCTGGCAGTGTAATAGTTACAGGCCCAGTAGAGTCTACTCCTATGTAGTAATCAGTATCTGTTGCTGTGTAATCGTGACTTACTACCACAGTATTTCGGCTTACTGCTGGACCTTCCGGCCCGACAGGCCCTTGTTCGCCTTGCGGGCCAATAGCGCCTGTGTCACCTTGCAGGCCTTGAGGCCCAGGTACACCTGGTTCACCCTGTGGACCAGCAGGCCCAGGAGGGCCAATAGGGCCAGGGCTTCCAGTGCTAGTATAATTAATAATGTCAATATCATCAAATGCTCCTGGCAGTGAATTAACAAACGGGAATATTGGCCAACCAAATGGCATAAATTGTTGTTGCATAATTGCTCCTACAAAAAAGCCCTACAACTTGTGGTTGCAGGGCTTAGCCAATATTAACGAATGTTAGTATTTGTGTTAGTTGGGTTAGCAGTTAGTGTACCGCTTCCAACGTTGATAGCTTCGTTGTTTGAACGAATTTGCTGACTTAGGCCCCAGATCAAGTTAGCCAATTGACCTACTTGAGCTTGTTGCTGTTGTTGTTGTTGCATCTGGTTGATGTTATTGGTTGTTGTAACTTCAATACCGCGAGTGCGTTCTGCTAGACGATTATCGCCACGTAATTCAATGATTGCAGCATTAGCATCAGCTAATTGACGCTGTAGGTTCATTTCGTATTGTTGTGTGATTAGTGCACGAGTCTTATCACCATCATTTGCTACAACTTTCTGAGTTTCATTAGCTGTAGTCATTAAATTAGTATTTAGAGCATTTAGTTGCTGTGCTAAAACCATTGCATTGGCTGTAACTGCTTCTTTAGTGCTATCAATACGTGTAACTAGAGAACTAGCTACACTGTTTAGTGAGGCATTAATAGCAGCACTTTGAGCTGCTTGGCTACCTTCCATTGCAGCAGTACCAACTGCTACTGCTTTATCTACTTGACCAATACCGGCCATTAGATCCATATTTGCTTGGTTTTGTTCTGGTGGGTTACGTAAAACTGCTCCACCTACTCCAGCACCGCCTTCGTCTCCGAATAGTCCGCCACGTCCTTGACGTAATAGGCTACCTAGGATAAGACCGCCAATAAGACCGCCTCCACCACCGAAACCTAGACCGCCATCGCCGCTTCCAGCGCCCATAATCATACTTGGTGTCATTACTTCTGCCATAGTTGTTCCTTCTGTACCTGTGGTACTTTGTGTTGCATTTATCGCAACTTGTTTAATTTGTTTTGCCAACTTCTCGTAATATCTACGAGCTTGGTCAGCTTGTTGATTTAGCGCACTCATTAGATCATCAGTAGCTGCTTTTGCCATTTCTGGCGCAGGTGCTGCTGTATCCATTGGTACGCCTTCGACTGTATCCGTCATGATAAATCCTTGGATAAAGTGATATAGCGTATCACGCGCAGTCGAAATTTTTTCGACTTGTATCAATTATACTACTTTTGCTAGTTCTGGTCAATAAGAACTTTTAGGGTTCCAGGACCATTTAAGCTACGTAGCATTTTTGCACGAGGAACAGGAAGAACAATTGGTTTCGTAATTATACTCCGCAAATGAAAAAAGCCCCACATCTTTCGATGCGGGGCTTTTTGTTTGGCTAAAATTTATTCAGCGGGATACTCAGCAGGAGCTTCTTCGTTAGCAGCTTGTGAGGCTTGCATAGCGTTGATCTGTTCCTGGGCTTGAGCTTTGATCTTCTCACTGATAGGATTACAGATTTTAGCTGGAATCTCTTGTAACGCAGCTAAAATAATGTTAGCTTCTTCAAGATTAAGTTCAAAAGTAAAAGTTGGGTTTGGATTAGGTTGTGTCATTTTATTTAATTGGGCAAGCACCTGTAGCACATTCGGCATCGGTGATTTCATCAAAGGAATTGGTGTTGTTTAAATCAACAACGCCAAGGGCGGAAACATATTCTTTGTAATCGTGTTCGGTTACAACTTCTTGTGGTAGGTACAAGTAGCCAAGGTCTTTAGCTGTCTTGGTTGGATCTGTGCGGTAGATGAAACTCACACCAACATAGCAATCCCAGTTATCTAGCAACCAGTCAATGATTGCTGGAACTTCTGTTGGATCATAGCTGATCGTAACTGAAGTGTTTTGCTGATTCCAAGAAGTTTGGATAAGGCGGTAACGCTCAAGTTGCACAATAGCAGACTCAAGGTTAACTTCTTTACCCTCAACCACATCAAACGGAACACCTTCCCAAGCAACAGGGAATGTAACCAACACACCACTATCATCAATTGGATGGTTAATAACACTGTAGTTAGCTTCACGCAATTTTTCAACTACTGGGTCATGCTTGGAGAACTGAACATTGTTGAAAATGTACTTACCAAGTGGCTTGTGTACTCCCTCAGTAGTATCCATGATCTTGCTCAGTGTGCCACTTGGCTTCACGCAAGTAACATTCTTCGGAGCTGGCAATCCTAGTTCCTGGGCCATACCGATAGCAGCACCCGTAGCAGTACGCTTCAAGTATTCGTAGTCATAACTGCCCATATCTGGACGCATAGCGATACCAGTTAGTCCCACTCCACAAAGTCGCATGAAATAGTTGTTAAGATGCCAAGATTCTTGAAGAATACCGTCCTGTAGGTTAACACAGGTTTGTCGGTAGTTGGCACGCGCTGCCAATCGAATAGCGTTGTGCAAACCGGCAGTGTCGCCTTTGAACTTGGCAATGTCAGTTTCGGTAAGGTTACAGAAACTTTTGTTACCGAGTAAGATTTCAACGCATGGATTGGCTCCCTTAAACCATGGAGCGCGTCGGAGTGCTTCGACTTCATTGATAAATCCTGGCTCACTACCGCCTGCTTCCTGCATCATAGCAAAGATGCGTTCTAGATCAGACTTAAGCGGCTTTTCTTTAAATACTAGCGAGTTATTACTCTGTGTACGGTGTGCATTGTTATGCAACCACCAGTCTTTCTTGGCTACCGCAAATTCTTCCCATTCCGGCTGACCGTAATCGAAAAGTGCGATTTCAGCACTGCGACGACTGGATAGAATAGTGCCGAGATGATTAACAATGTCCAGAATGTCCATCCGAGTAAGTAGACTATCAGCACGACCGTTAAGTATATTGGCGATAGAAGTATAAGCAGCACTAATTGCGCTATCACCTGAAGAAATCCAGCCATAACCTTTTAGTCTTTCCCCTGCTGGGCGTAGTTGTGAGAAGTCAAGAACGAGCGTTTCTGCGGGATACTTTCCAGCCAGAAGTTTTCCAATTGATTTGGCCCACGCTTCAGCAGAGTCTCCCACACTGATTGTCCAAGTACGGGATTCAGCGTCCCAGGTTTCGACGTTATGCTCGCAGCCACCTTTGGCTGTGCGTGTGCTTCTAACCACGCGAATGTTTCGGATTGGTTTGGAAAATCCATTTAGTGTACCTACAATTGGTTTGAAACCTACGCCGCAACCTTGTAGCAACAACCACAAGACGTCAACTACGTCATAGATTGTTTCAACGTGCGTGAAGCTACAGTTAAACTGAGATGCTTCACGGGTCTTAGCAACATTTGTACCGCCAAGCCACAGTGTACGACCACTCATTGCAACTTTACGATCTAACATCAACTGTTCCAGATCATAAAGTTCTGCGTATTCTACGTCATTTAAGTCGCGTCCGACTGCTCGTTGCCACAACCATTCTTGATGGTCAATAACTCGGGCTACTGTTTCTTGCCACGTTTCAAATTCTTTACCGTCATCGGAAGTGGGCCTATTATATGTTCTTCTGGTTATTACCTGCGCTCGTGTAGATGGTGTATTCATTTATTTCCTTAAGTGCCCGTAGAACCAAAACCACCGGTTCCACGGTCTGTGTCATTCCAAATATCTTTAAACTCAACCAACAAAACTGGCATAACTACCAGTTGGGCAATTCTGTCACCGACCGAAATTTTGTATGGGTCTTCACCAATATTTTTTAGCAAAACTTTTAAATTTCCACGATAATCGGAATCAATGACTCCAACAGAATGTGGGATTGTAATGCCTTTTTTCCCTTGCGAGCTGCGATTGAAAATAAAGCCTCCGTAGCCTTCTGGAATTTTAATCGCTATACCCGTATCAACAAGTTTTTGCTCGCCGGGATAAATCTCACATTCTTCATACGAAAACAAATCTGCTCCGGCGTCAGTACGGTGTGCACGCTTTGGAAGCTGTGCTCCAGGCTGTACTTGACATTCCAATACTTGTTTTATTTCTATACCACGATTGTGGTCATAATCTCGGTTAATATTTAAAAAGTTGCTCATTGTGTGTAAGTTTCTAAGATATTATCAATTTCTTTACAATTATCAACACCAACGGCTTCGGCACAGTGTGTAACCAAATCCATTAGCTGATAGTTTAACATAAGCTGCTCTTTGCATTTATTCAGCTCTTGAATGTATTTATACTTGCCGTTTAATGGGATGCTGGCAATAATATCCCAAGTTGATCCAAATTCTTGCACTAGACTCAGGGCACGTTTGGGGCCAATTGATGGCACGCCCATAACATTATCGCCCGTATCACCCATTAGACACTTGATTGAAATATATTCATCTTGTGTCCACTCGTAGTGCTCTGACCAATTCTCGTGTGTGACTTCTTTACGCGTAACGTAACTAAATCGGCTAACTTTGGGTTGCACAAGCAAGTCCCAATCTCGGTCACTAGAGATCAACCAAATTTCATCAAAATTCAGAAGTTTTTTCTTTGATACAATATAGGCGGCAATATCGTCTGCCTCAACGCCTTGGAAGCGAATAACTGGATAATCAGTTGTATTCCGGATATGTTCCAGTGTAGCCATAAAGTCTTCGAAGAACAACTCGAAAGCTGCTGCTTCTGCTTCTGTTTGTTCAGCTTGTTTATCTTTTCGATTTTGTTTATACTCAGGGCTAAGCGCTTTACGATAGCTACTAGAGCCTTGATCACACGCCATGATAACGTGTGAGGCTTTGTAACTTTTCTTCAAGCTATTAACAGTGCGAAGATAGTCTTCTGCAAAGTCGGTAGCACCGCTATGCTTATAACGGAACGCCAAATTTAGCGAGTCCACGATAAGCAGTACGTTGCCAGCTTCTGAGATTTGTTTAAATGATTTCATTGTATATTATTGTCGTTAAGTGTATATTATACACTTTTCAACTACTCTTTTCAAGTCACAAATTCTGGTTGCTCATGCTGTAACCAGTCTTCGAGAAGTGCAACAAAAAATTCATGTCCATTGCAATTTATGAAAACATAGCGATAGCGGTTAGATGATGGCATTTCTTCAAATGCTACAAATACCTTAGAGCGGTTAAACTTGAATATTAGTAAAGGTTGCTTTGAGACTTGATGACCTTGGCGGATACTTTGTTCCCAGAACTCTATCAACTGAGGATTCTTCCCCGTTAATATAGCACTGGTAAGATGATCTTCTGCGTAGCCTTTTACTTCTACGCACCATAGGTTAGTACGTCCTGGAACGTACAAATCGCCCTTAAGCAAATGTTTAGGATCAAGAGCACCAGAGCCAGGTACTCTCTCCCACCCTAAACCGGTGTGCTTTTTTAAGAGGTCACGTACTGTAGTCTCAGTACGTGCTCCCTTGGCTCTAGCGTCTACTACCATTACTCAGCTGCTGGAGGTGTTTCTTCGGGTGCAGCTGGCGGAGTTGGAGGAGCTACAGGAGCAGCTTTAACTCCTGGAACCCATTCAAAATGCTCGCCAGTATTGTCGTCAAAATAAACGATAGGTGTAGCACTAACAATAGTGTCTACTTCTTCTGGATAGATAAAATTACCTAATTCAATAGATAACACATTACCTTGACGTAAAACTGTAGCAGGTCCAGTGATTTCTTTAATGCGGAAATAAGTTGCCATATTAAGCCTCTATTTGTGAGATGTTGTTTTTCTTAACAACGTTGATTTTTTCTAGTAAAGGGTGTGTGAACCCATGCGAAACTAGGAAGGTGTTTAAGTATTCTTCAGTTAGAAGAACTTCAACTAACTTTTCCTTACCGTCCACATCTAGTGTTTCTACGGTTTCGTCAAGGATTAGTAAGTTAATTCGTGAGCTAGATAATGACTGCATTAGCTTGCGAATGGCTAGTAAAGTTGCTACGTTCACACGAGCACGTTCACCACCACTTAATGCTAGAATATCAATATCTTTACTATTATCTGTGATAACCACATTTAGTTTATCACTAGAGCTGATTCTGAAAGCAATTTGGAATCTGCCATCAGATAGGTCTACCAGGTACTGATTAGTTAATTCTTCAAGGTCTTTAACTAAACATTCGATCTTATAAGCAACCAAGCCAGTTGTGGAAAATGTTTTAGATAGAATATTTACTAATCCCATCTTCTCAGAGAGTTCGTGCATTGTGCCAGAATACGTCTCTAAGTCTTCATTCATCTCTACTAGTTGTTTTGATACTATCTCAACTCTGGCATTGTGGGCTTCTGCCTCACGATTCTGTTTTTCAGCTTTACTAATCACAGATTTAAGCTCTGTAATCTTATGCTGTAGGTCGTCAAACTGACGCTGTAAATCGTTCTTGTCTAACAAGTCTTCAGGTAGGCTAGTATCAATTAGAGAATGGTACTTTTCCCACTCTTCTTTTGACTTAGTAGCTTTATCAAACTCAGCTACCTCAGAAGCTACTTTAGCTTGTTCTTCTGAGTATTCCTTGATAAATTTATCAAGCTCAACAAACTTAACTTTAGCAGCTACTTGTAGATCCTGTTGTTCTTCTAGTAACGCTGCAATCTTAGCTTCATCAATAGTTTGTAAGCAGGTAGGGCAAGTACCAGATAATCCATGCATTTTCTTAACAAAAGCCTGAGAATCTCTAATACTCTTGTTAAGTTCGATCTGTTCAGTAGAAGCAGCACTAGCTTTGAGTTTAAGCTCGCGTGATACTGTACTAGGTTCGGCAGGAATCGGGAATAGTTTTAAACCACTCTGAATTTGTTTATAAGTATTATTTTTAGTAATCTTTTTATTAGTATCGTCTAGACTAGCTATCTTAGTAGCTAAGGCTGATTGAGCACTAATTTCAGTATCAGGAGTTGCAGGTACATCAACTAATGGAAGCAATGTGAGATCAGTATTTCCATACTTATCAAGCCAACTATTAACAGTCTTGATCTGAGATTCAACTACAGCCAGCTCTTTAGTAAGCCCCTGCGCAACATCTTTGAAGATTTCCTGAGCTTTAGTATATTTGCCTAGGTTCAGTAACTCAATGAGGAACTTTTTCCGAGCCGTGTCTGGCGCAGTAAGAAATTCTAAGCTGGATGCACTTGACTGATACACAATTTGTGCGAACGTCTTGTGATCGAAACCGAGAATTTCTTCAATCATTTTGTAAGTAGCTGTTGCCGTATGAGCCGAAATATCTGTTCCAGCCTTATACAGCTTAACGCCTTGTGTATTACCACGAGTAGTTTTGATCTGATACTCTGTACCATCCTTATCGAAATCCAACTCGATTGTGTAGCTCTTATCTTTAACATAGCGATTAAGAATATCTGCTTTCTTAATGCCTTTACTATTCTTATTGAACAGCACTTCTTCAAGAATCAGTGCTACACTAGATTTACCGTGACCATTCTTACCTACAAGCTGAGTAAGAGGGCTATCAATAAAACTTACCTCATTGTCCTTACCATACGAAAACGCATTAGACCAACGAAGGGTTTTTAATGTAATCATCCGATCGCTTTCCGTAGTTCAGGCAAACCGCCCACATACTTCCCATCCAGGAAGATTTGTGGGACACTGCGCGCAGATGGGACAGCTTCTAGTAGTTCTTGCTTTGTGGCATTTTCGCCAAGCATTTTAACTTCATAGTCAATGCCTTTAATATCTAACAAGGCTTTGGCTTGATTACAGGCCGGGCAGTTTGTTTGTGACCATACAACTGCACGTTTATTATTCAAATTTGTCTGCATAGTTCTGCATTTCCTTTAGTACGTTTTCCACTGTTTCTGGTGGTAACTCTAGGATGAAAGTTAAATATTCTGACACTTCTTGTGACAAGGTCATAGTAGGGTCTAAAATAAGTGTTGAATCTGTGGCTCGTTTGATAACTTTCTTGTCAATCAAATCTGAGTTTGCTAGTTCTGCCAGCTCAGCCATATCTCCAGTAACTTCATACATGATATGGTCATAGTCTCCAGCAGTAGTTTCTTCACCAGCTTGAATAGTTTTCTTTATTAGTTGAGGTAGATTAAACTTTAACCAAGTATGTTCAAGAGTATCTTGGTCTAATAAAATTGCTCCAGTATCTACTCTATTTCTATGAAAGCTGGTAGTATAAGGTGAGCCTGGATATAAGATATTACGCTGAGAGTTTTCGTAAGAGTGCAAATCCCCTGCTAGCACTATATCCCAACGATTAAATAAATCTAAATCAATCTCCGGTTTAACGTGTGGAGGTATTTCAGCACGGAAATGACTACATAGAATCTTACCTTGAAAGTTCAAGGAATCGTTATTCTTCTCAAAATCTTTTAGCTTACAGTATGGAATAATATCCACATCAAAACCTACCAAATACTCATAGTCATCCACTATTCGTACTAGAGGATTATACCTGTTAGTTGTCTTTTTAAGAAAACTAAGAAAGGTGTTGCCTTTCTTAGTAGCCTCATGATTACCATCAAATATAATTGTTGGCTTGTGCATTGAAGCTATTAGATCGAAATAAAGTTCCATTTCATCTACGGAAGGGACTTTATCAAAAATATCTCCGCCTAGTATTACTAGATCGGCTTGGTTCTGCATTTCTGCTAGTTGGTCAATAAATAACTGGAAACGGTTTCTGGCCCATTCCACTGGAACATTTTTCTGACCAAGCTTAATATGTATGTCTGCTACAAATAATATTGGCATAGTTTATGAGGCAAAAAAGCCTGGTAAGCTTTTAGGTTTACCAGGCTAGTGTGATTATTGATTTAGATCGCTAACTGCTTCTTTTTCAGCATCTGATTGTGAGTCATCACCGTCAGTACCGGAAGTAATCTTTTCTAGCAGAGCCAATACTTCGGCTTCTGTAGGACGAGCATATTTCTCATCAATAGATTTTGCCGCATCAGCAAGCTCACGCTCAGCGGCGGAAAGCTTACGAGGCTTGCAACGCAGTGGTTGCAACTGGTATTCAACGTTGAAGGCCAATGGGCCAGTCTTCACACGTTTGAAGATTACGTCCCAACCAGTGTCGTAATCGGTAGGATCACCCAAGTCTTCTGCGGCAGTCATGATCTGCTCAAACAGTTTCTTTTTCAGATTCAAAGCCTTAACTTTGCCATCTTTAGGGTCGATACAGTTAATAGAGTAGCTCCAGCTGCACTTAGCTTCTGGGAAGAACTCTTGAACATGATCTTTTTCCAGGTTGTTGAACTTTTCTGCTTCGCGGTCAAATGCCAAGCACTCAACTGGAATATCTTTGTTATTAGAACCTTTTAGCCAGTAAACGTAACGGGGCAAGATACCTCCGATCAAACGTACTGTGTTTTCGCCGTCTTTATACTCAAAAGCTTCCACTTTGTTAGATTGTGCTTTGCCTTTGGTATTTTTGAAGCTAATTGCCATTTGTTAATTCCTCGTATTTGAATTTTATTTGTTTGTTTGTAATTTCTAGCAATGGATTTGATTCCAATGCGGATAGGTTTAAATCGCTAAAGTAGGTCAGGTCTAAGTATTTAATGCGGTGTGATTTGTAAAGTGAATAATCTCGGCGTCCACATAATCTTAAGTACTGAGCTAAGTAACGAATATCTGTAGTTTTGTCTTTGAAAAAGTCCGTGGGGTTTAACAAAAAACTACTGCCTGCTAGTGATTTCTGGATTGGCTTAAAAGCGCTATACTTATTTTTAGCGAGTGTTCGCTTTTGCCAATGAAACTTAAGAGCTTGCATCATATAGTCCGGGTCACATAATGTTTCCTGTTCTAATATTAAAATGTTGAAAAATAAAGTCATATCTGTCATTCAAGCAATAATTATACCAGTTTAGCCAAGATATGACAAGTCAATTTTTCTAAACGCTTATGATTTCCCAGCCTTTACGTAGATACAAGGCTAGTCTATCGTTATTCTGCTTCCTGTCAGCGAAACCAGAGAACTGTATGTCGATCACTAAAGGATTCAGCTTCCCTTCGTGTAGACGCTGTACACGACCCACAATTTGTTCAAGTAGTGAATCATTACTCATTGGTACTGCTAAAATTACGCAACTAAGGATGTTAACAGAAATGCCTTCTGAGAAGATTTGCCTTGACCCACAGACGCACTTCTTTTCCCCGCTAAGGAGTTGTTCTTTGGCTCGCTGTCTTTCTTCAAGCTCGGAGCCGCCAACAACCAACACACTTTCGTCACCAACATATTCTGAAACTTTCCTTAGAAACTCTACTCGGTCTGCAATAACTAGAACACTATGCCCTTTCTCCATTTGAGTAAGGGCAGTAGCTGCTATAAAGCGTATATAACTTTCGTCTTGAGTAAGCTCATTGATCTTGTCTACCCAAGTAGCTCCAGGTTTTAAGGTAATACCTGGCTTTACGATCTTAACCTGCGGAGTTAATGTATTAGACTGCGGAGGTTTAACAACGTGTGACCCAAAATAATCTTTAAATACGATATGCTTTTGGTCCTTACGAATCATAGTACCGGATAAGGCAATACGGTATCGTGCGTGGAATGAATCAATGATTGATGCAAATGTAGTGGCAGGACAGTGATGGGCTTCATCGAGGATAATAGTCCCAAACTCTTTAGCAAGGGTATCACAATGCTTGACGAGGGTTTGTACGTTTGCCACTGTGATAAAGTGGTCTTCGTGGTCAACTCGTCCACCACCAATAATTCCGCACTCCGTCCCGAATAGGACTTCGACTTCTTCTGCCCACTGGTCTCGTAGTGCGGCAGTATGCGTAATGACCAGGGTTTTTTGTCCGAATTTGTGTGCGAGATGAAGTGCTGTAAAAGTCTTTCCCCACCCAACGAGGGCGTTGATAAATACAGTATCATCGACTTCGTCGTAGACAATCTGCTGTTCAGGTCTAAGAGGGTGCTTTGGATCAGGGAAGGGTACTGGTACAAGAGTTCGTTTGTCAACAATTTCATACCCTTCTGGAATTAGGTCTTGGCGTCCTTGAGGAATACTCAGGATGCCTTTAGCCAGTACTTTATAGTTCTTGATTGTTTCAACTGCGGCAAATTTCTTTGACCCAGTATCTTTTTGAATCTTGTAGGTAAGTGCTTTTATAATAGCTTTAGTACCTTCTACGCCTGGGCTATCCATGTAGATTCGATTCGATATTACTGCTTTAGGCATCCACTATTCCAAAATACTGTTTGAGATTGTTTGAACTAATAGCGCCACACATACCGCCACCATCTTGTACAACTTTAATACATCGTTCGATAATCAGTTCAGCAAATTTTGATTCAAATGCTTCTGACCATGTAGGTTCACCTTTGAACCCCTCGTCAGCGTACTTTTCAGCCTGTTCAGAAAGTTCCTGTATTAATTCGTTCATATCATTCTCCAACTTTCTGCGGGCTTATCACGATAAATACCATAAAATATATAAGTTAACCCACACTGTAAAACTGCCGCATAATGGG
>ERZ650301.405-NODE-405-length-11866-cov-5.154432_pt1 | contig 11866 bp, 7 predicted proteins | sample MGYA00376237_ERZ650301 | MGnify/ENA primary metagenome ERZ650301 (study PRJEB26733, sample SAMN07839255) | wastewater metagenome | biome: small river; feature: stream; material: water | place: USA: North Carolina | collected 2016-04-05 ...
AGAAAGCTTTGGGCGATAAGCTCAAGGAAGTGCGTGTCACGCATCGCCTGACCGATTCACCGGCTTGTCTGGTGGCCGATGAGCACGACCCGGGTGCCAATCTGCAGCGCATGCTCAAAATGATGGGCCAGAACGCGCCAGAGATTAAGCCCATTCTGGAGATCAACCCGCAGCATCCGATGCTCAAGAAGATGGAGTTGCTACCGAACGAAGGTGGTCACTTTGATGATTACGCATCAGTGCTGTTCGATGAAGCCTTGCTCGCTGAGGGCGGTCAGATCGAAGACCCGGCCGGTTTTGTCCGCAAGATTAACCGGTTGATGTTGGGTTGATTGTTTGCACGTTGCCTAGAAATGCCGCCTGCGGGCGGCATTTCTTATGACGCAGGGCAAATCGCTTCAATCCGTAACTGCGGCCGATCGACCCCGTTGTAGTGATTAATCTCCAGCGCATAGGCCAGGGTGTCTTGAGCGGTGGGGATGGTGGTGTCGTTAAAGCGGATCGCATCCATACGGCTTTGTCCGCAGCCCAGCGTCAGTTTCAGGTGTTTGTCCTGCAGCAGGCGAGACTCCAGGATCTGGAATCGGTTGGCGAAAATCGGGGCAGGAAAGCCCTGACCCCAAATGCCTTCGGCCAGTTGTCTGGCGGTATTCAGACTCAGTTCGCTATCGACTAAGGGCCCATCGGTGGACAGGCTATGCGTGCGCGCTTCGAGTGGCAGTAACTGATCGACCAGGTCATCGAAGGCGCGTTGAAACAGGCTGAAGTCAGTTTCTCGGATACTGAGACCGGCCGCCATGGCGTGGCCGCCGAATTTGATGATGAGGTCCGGGTAGATTTTGGTCAGGTGGTCGAGTGCGTCACGAAGGTGCAGACCGGGGATGGATCGCCCGGAGCCCTTGATCAGGCCGGTGCCATCGCCTGCAAAAACGATGGTGGGGCGATGCATTTGCTCTTTGATTCGGCCCGCCAGAATACCGACGACGCCACCGTGCCAGCTTGGATCATAAAGGCTGATACCGGCGGTATTGGCCACATCGAGCTGTGTCAGAATCTTGGCGGCATCGGTTTTCATCTGATCTTCGACCGAACGACGCGCCATATTGAGACGATCCAGTTCCTGCGCCAACTTGAGCGCTTCGCCCATATCTTCGGCCAGCAGGCAGCGGATGCCAATGCGCATATCGTCCATCCGACCCGCAGCGTTCAGGCGTGGGCCCAGTAAAAAACCAAGGTCACTGGCTTGCGCCCGGTCCGGCTGTTTACCCGCAACGGCATAAAGCGCCAGAATGCCCGGGCAGCAACGACGTTGCCGAATTCGGTTTAACCCATTGGCCACCAGAATACGGTTGTTACGATCCAGCGACACCACATCGGCAATCGTGCCCAGAGCGACCAGATCAAGCAGGGTGCCTAGATTGGCCTGTTCGGCGGCGGGCCAATGGCGCTGACGCAACACTTGCCGTAGTCCCATGAGGACATAAAGCATGACGCCAACACCGGCCAGATTCTTGGACGCAAAGTCACAACCGGGCTGGTTCGGGTTAACAATGGCATCGGCTGCGGGCAGGGTGCTGCCGGGTAAATGGTGGTCGGTGATGACGACGGTCATGCCCATCGCTTTGGCATGAGCCACGCCATCAATGCTGGCGATTCCGTTATCGACAGTGATGAGCAGATCTGGTTTGCCACCGGGTGCCTGAGCTACCAGATCAACAATGGCTGGGGTGAGTCCGTAGCCCAGTTTGAACCGATCCGGCACAAAGTAATCCAGCTTGCCCGTTTGAATGCCCAGTAACTGTAAGCCTTTAACGGCTACCGCGCAGGCTGTGGCGCCATCGGCATCATAGTCTGCAACGATGCAGACTTTGCGGTTTTCCATAATGGCATCGGCCAGCAGCTGGGATGCCGTGTCCATGCCTTTCAGTGCGCCTGGGGGCAGCAGGTCTTCCATGCGCGTGCTGATCTGATCAGCCTGGCTGATGCCACGTGCGGCATAAAGTCTGGCCAGAAAAGGGCTGACGCCGCCTTGTTCTAGTTGCCAGGCGGTACGTTCAGACCAGGCCCGTTGGCTTAGCGTGACCATGTTTGGACGAGATGCTTCAGGTCAGGGTGTGGGCGCGGTATGCCCAATAAGCGTTGTAGCAGTGATGGCCGTAGTCCTGGATGGTCTGCGTGCAATGTCCATCGGTAGATGTTGTGGGCGTCAGGCGCAATCAGGGTGAGGCTGGATAGCGCCGCTTTCTGTAATTGCGCCATAGCTGGCACGATGTGTGTCTGGACCAATGCATTTATGGCCAGCTGCCAAGCGTCTAAATCGTCTTCGGCAATGGCGTCAGCAAGATGGGTGTCGAGCAAGAGGCACGAGCCGCCAGGTACCGCTGATGCACTATGAGCCGTGTTTGATGCGGCGCATAGCCCACGAAGCAAGGCGTTGTCGCCGATAGCCAGCTCAAAACTTGGGCGTTCGGTCGGGTTGCCGCGAGTGAGTGTGCCGGTCCCCCAGGGCCAGATGCTATTGATCACCGGTAGCCCCTGCATCTCTCGCGCTTGATTCACGGGGTGGTCATTCAGACACATCTGGATCCGGTTGAGCCAGCGTAACCCCTCACTCCCTAGCACCTGACGCGATTCGTCGGCATCAATTCGACGCCCAAGCAGGCGGCTGCATGCCGCCAGATTGGGTAAAGTGCCGCCGGTCGCGGCTGGCGCAAAATACCACTGCGATGCAGAACCGCCAGTGAAGAAGCGGCCTTCACCGGCAAATTCTTCATTCAGGCTGTGAAGCAGGGCGTTCAGCGCCTCAGCACTGAGTTCTGAGGCATCGATGGGGCTTAGAATCAGGGACTGCTGAATAAAACCAAGGTTCACCGGATCGGCGCAGATCAGCACGCGGCCATAAGCATCATTCGTATCAAAAGCACTTGCCGCACCGAGTAAACGCAGCGCGCCCAAAGGGGGGGCGGTATCGGTAAACCCAAAAACGTTGGCGAGCACGGATTCCCATGAATCGCTTGCCGCATATGGCGTTACAGAGCGGTTAGCCAATGAGAGCAGGCGGGCCAGTGCAGAAGCCTGATCGAAATCAAATGCCTGGGGGTTCTCATGATCTGGCCAGAGGAGGTCGGGAACAAAAAGGGTCAGATGCATGGGGGAGAGTGATCTAGTGCCTAAGCGCTTTTGGAACAACTTGCAGGTGATTCGAGTGTAGCATAGCGGTCTTATGCGTTTTTGGTGCCAAAAGCACACGTGATTGTGAAAATACCTTTTCAATTAATGATCGGATTGAGATATGTCCGGAGCCGTCGTCAGATTGGCCAGGACAATCGTTTTATCTCATTTATTTCCGGATTATCCATGGCGGGCATCGCGCTGGGGGTCGCTGCCCTGATCGTGGTGCTGTCGGTGATGAACGGTTTCCAGAAGGAATTACGCTCCCGTATTTTGGGGGTTACGTCTCATATTGAAGTCGTGGGCATGGATGGCGCGCTGATGGATTGGCAGCGGGTTGCCGCGCAGGCGCTGAAGGTGCCACAGGTGCTGGCTGCCGCGCCTTATGTGCAGGGGCAGGTCATGCTCAACGGCTTAAACCGGGAGGCCGGCGAGGGCCCGGTGATGCCTGGCAGCGGTGTGCGTGGGGCCATTATTCGTGGCATTGATCCCCAGACAGAAAATACGGTGGCCGACTTTAATACGCACATGAAGTACGGGGCGCTCGATAGCTTGCAGCCAGGGGCCTATCGGATTGTGCTGGGCAGTGATCTGGCACGTGCGCTGGGTGTCGTGGTCGGGGATCGGGTGACTGTGATTGCCCCGGAAGGCGTGGTCACACCGGCGGGCGTGATCCCACGCATTAAAAGTTTTGAAGTGAGCGGCGTTTTTGAATTCGGCATGTACGAATACGACAGCGGTCTGGCGCTGATCGATTTGAAAGACGCCCAGGTGCTGTTCCGTTTGGGGCAAACCGTGACCGGGGTCCGCCTGAAAGTGGATGATCCGTTCAATGCCCCACAGATTGCCCGGTCGATTGCACCGGTTCTGGATGAGCCGGCCTACCTGATCGACTGGAGCCGCAAGCACGCCAATTTTTTCCGGGCGGTGCAGATCGAAAAGCGCATGATGTTTTTGATTCTGTTCCTCATCGTGGCCGTGGCTGCGTTTAATATTGTTTCTACCCTGGTGATGGCCGTGACCGATAAGCGCGGTGATATCGCGATTCTGCGTACGCTGGGTGCCAGCCGCGGCAGTATCGCCATGATCTTTATGGTGCAAGGGGCACTGATTGGTCTGATCGGGCTGGGCCTAGGGGTGGCTGGGGGAGTGGCGCTGGCTTTGAATATTGAAACCGTGGTGCCGGCTATTGAACGATTGTTCGGCATTCACTTTCTATCGCGCGAGGTTTACTTCATCTCTGATCTGCCCTCTGATTTGCAATGGGATGATGTGATGACGATTTCAATCACGGCGTTTGTGCTGACCCTGCTGGCGACGCTGTATCCGAGCCTACGGGCAGCACGGGTTCAACCGGCGGAGGCATTGCGTCATGAGTAAGGTCGTTTTGTCCTGCCGCGGACTGAGTAAGATTTATGGCACGGGTGCCGAGAATGTGACCGTGCTCAATGATGTGTCCTTTAATCTGGCGGCCGGTGAATCCGTGGCCATCGTTGGTGCCTCGGGGTCGGGCAAAAGCACGTTCTTGCACCTGCTGGGCGGCCTGGACTATGCCACTTCCGGGGATGTACTGATTGCTGGTCGCAGTTGGACTGCCATGTCTGAAAAAGAACGCGGCCTCTGGCGTAATCGTCATATGGGCTTTGTGTATCAGCACCATCATTTATTGCCGGAATTTACCGCCGTTGAAAACGTAGCGATGCCGCTTTATGTGCGTGGCTTGCCTAAAGCGGCGGCAGATGCAGAGGCCCAGGAATGGCTTGAGAAAGTGGGTCTGGGGCATCGTCTGCTGCATACCCCGGCTGCATTATCGGGTGGCGAACGCCAGCGTACAGCGATTGCCCGTGCGCTGGTGACCCGTCCATCTGTTGTATTAGCTGATGAACCGACCGGTAATCTGGATCGTCAGACGGCCGAGCAAGTGTTTACGCTGTTCCGGGAACTGAGTGTGCAATCCGGTGTTGCTTTTGTACTGGTATCGCATGATCCGGGGCTGGCCGCACAACTGGATCGCACCATGCGTTTGCAGGATGGTGTGCTTTCGGATGCAAGTCTTTGAGTTAATGAGCCCGGTGTGCCAGCGCTACTGATTGCCTTTGCATCAGGCGTGCTGGCCTGCCAGTTTTTGCCGGAAATTCCGGGGTGGCCGTGGGGTTGGGCTTGCCTTCTGCTCCTGGGGGCGATAGCCGGGCTGGGTGCCATGCAGTCACGGCGCCGCCTTGCATTACTGTCACCTTTTAAAGCGCCGCTGTTATTCGTGCTGGCTTTTGCACTCGGCGCCAGCTATACCTGTTGGCGGAGCGCCGCAGTGTTGGCCGATACGCTGCCCGAAGCAGCAATGGGCCGTAATATCCGTTTGACTGGGGTGGTTGATTCGCTGCCGGATCGTACCGCCCGGGGTCAGCGCTTTCATTTTAAAGTTGAGCAGGTTGACTCAAATTTCCATGTGCCGGAACGGATACAGCTCTCCGTTTGGCATCATGTCGGCCAGGACGAAACCCGCTCAGCATTGTCTGACATGGGACAGATAACAGCGGGTGAACGTTGGTCCTTTGTCGTCCGTTTGAAACGACCCCATGGCTTAGCTAACCCACATGGTTACGATATAGAAGCCCGACTTTTTGAAAATGGTATTCGGGCCACGGGTTACGTCAAAGCAGGGGAGCGGCTGGACGCTTTTGTGCCTGGGGTAGCCACAGGGATTGCGTTATTGCGGTCGCAGATTCGGGCCCGTTTTGACCGGGTGTTACCGGAAGCGGCGTTTCCGGATGCCGGGATTTTAACGGCGTTAGCCATTGGGGATCAGAAGGCGATTCCCGGATCGCTCTGGCAGGTGTTCGCTAAAACCGGCACCACGCACCTGATGTCGATTTCCGGTTTGCATGTCACATTATTTTCCGGTTTGGTGGCTTTGTTCGTCTCGGCCATCTGGCGTCGCTTGCCCAAGCTTGTATCTCGTTTACCGGCTCAAAAAACGGGTGTCTTTTGCGGTTGGTTCGCCGCTGCTTTTTATACCCTGATTGCAGGGGCGGGGATCCCGGCGCTACGTACACTGTTCATGCTGACCGTGGGTGCTTACGCGCTATTAACCGGGCGGCATGTATCGCCGTTCAAAATTTTACTGGTTGCCCTGGTGGCTGTATTGCTGCTGGATCCCTGGGCCGGGATGAGCCCGGGGTTCTGGCTGTCCTTTGTGGCGGTGGGGCTGTTGTTGTGGGCCGCCTTGTCCGAGCACGTGATCACCGGTGAGCAACGTTCCTGGCGTCAACGACTCAAAATCTGGCTCAAGGGATTTGGCCGTACCCAGTGGGCCGTGACGATTGGCACCTTGCCGTTTCTATTACTGTTTTTCAGTCAATTCTCGCTGATCTCACCACTGACGAACGCTTTGGCGATTCCCTGGGTGAGCGGGGTCGTTACCCCTTTAACGATTCTGGCGCTGATTGTGCCGTGGGATCCTTTGCTCTACCTCGCCAATGCCTTGATGACACCGTTGCTGGCCTTTCTTCAATGGTCAGCGGCATTGCCAGTGGCAATCTGGCATGCGCCGGTACCATCACCGCTGGTTTTTGGATTGGCGATTGTGGGCGCTTTGTGGTGGCTGATGCCAGCGGGTTTGCCCGGTCGCTGGCTGGCCCTGTTTTTGTGCCTGCCCTTGGTGTTGCCAAAAATCGACAGCGTTCCTGCCGGACAGGTGCGGATCGATGTGCTCGATGTGGGGCAGGGGCTGGCGGTGGTCGTTCGCACACACCGCCATGTGCTGCTTTATGACACCGGGCCTTATTACAGTAGTGAGGCAGATGCCGGGGTGCGGGTTATCGTACCGTATCTCAGGGCGATTGGTGTCGAGCGGTTGGATGCCATGGTGGTGACGCATCGGGATACCGATCATTCCGGTGGTGCATTGTCGGTGTTGGAATCCATGCCCGTGGGTTGGGTCGCCGATGCACCCGATACCCGTTTTGCGGATGCCGTGCCTGGCGTTCGCAGTAAAACCTGCCAAGCAGGCCGGGATTGGACCTGGGATGGCGTACGTTTCGAGTTTTTACATCCATCGTCGCAGGCCGCAGCCAAAAATCTGGCGAGTAACCATCAGAGTTGTGTGCTGCAAGTCAGTGTTGGCGATAAGCGGATGCTGCTCACCTCGGATATTGAATTAGCGGATGAGCAGCAAATGGTGGCGCAGGGGATGTTGCCTAGCCAGATATTGCTCGTACCGCACCACGGTAGTGGCACCAGTTCTGGTGATGCACTGTTGAACGCCGTGCAGCCTGAAATTGCCATTGTGCCGGTAGGCTACAGAAATCGTTACCGTCATCCGAAACCGGAGGTGATGGCAGGTTATGAAGCGCGTAAAATGAGAATTTATAGAACAGATACTGATGGCATGGTGCAGGTCGATCTGCCCGCAATGACGGTTTCGGCTTATCGCCGTGTACATCAGCGTTACTGGATGGATCAGCCATCTGGCGCCGTGGCTCAGGATGAGCAGTAAGGATCAGCAATGAATAACCCCATCGGTGGCAACTTGCACAAAGTCTTGTGTGGTGGCGCGCTTGGCCTGTATCACATGGCCTATCGGGAATGGGGTGACCCGCAAAATCCCAAGGTGCTGGTTTGTGTGCACGGCTTAACCCGCAACAGCCTGGATTTCGAGCGGCTGGCGCAGTCTCTGTCGACACACTATCGGGTCATTGCACCGGATGTAGTCGGTCGTGGCGAGAGTGATTGTCTGATCGATCCGATGGGCTACAACACGTTCACCTATGCCGCCGATATGATTACGCTGGTTGCCAAGCTGGGCGTCGAACAGGTCGATTGGCTGGGGACTTCGATGGGGGGGCTGATCGGCATGATGCTGGCAGGACAACCCAAGTCGCCGATTCGTCGCATGATCCTCAATGACGTGGGCCCGACGCTGTCGCTGGAGGCGCTTAAGCGTATTGTCGGCTATGTGGGTGAGCCTTATGAGTTTGCCGATGTGGCGGCCGCCCGTCGCTATGTCCGATTGATCTTCACGCCTTTTGCCTTGCAAACAGAGTCGGATTGGGATGCGCTGATTGATAGCACGCTGAAGCCGACTGCGTCGGGTGGCATGCGATTTAATTATGATCGCCATATCAATAAGCCGCTGCAACAGGCGCTGCTTGGTCAGGATATCAACCTGTGGCCAATCTATGACCGTATTCAATGCCCGACGCTTTTGATACGAGGCGGCCTATCTGATTTGCTCTCGGTCGAAACGGCGGCAGAAATGTGTCGGCGTGGCCCCAAGGCAACCCTCAAGGTGGTTGAAAACGTCGGACACGCACCTATGTTTATGTCAGCGGATCAAATTGCGCTGGTCCGTGACTTTCTGGAACTGGCCTGAATGCTCGAAACTTTATTGCCTGAGGTTGTCTGGGCAGACCTCGATACCGCCCAGCGTGATTCGTTATTAAAGGTCGCGCAAGAGGCACAGGCAACTTATGCAGACGGCCTGCTGGGGAGTGGTGAGTCTGCTTGGGTGCACGCGGTTGGCATGGCCAAGCTGGCGGCTGAACTCAGGCTGGATATAACGAGCCGTAAAGCGGCGTTGCTCTTTGCGTTTCCGAACGAAGCCCATTTCAACAAAGAGAAATTCGAGCAGCAGTTTGGAGAAGATGTCAGCCGCTTGGTGAAAGGCGTGTTTCGTTTAAACCAAATGCGCCCGATCACGCAGGGCTTTTCTTCTGATGCCTCGCTCAACCCGCAGGATCTGAAGGTGCAGATCGAAGTATTGCGCAAGATGCTGCTGGCTATGGTGGAAGACGTGCGTGTGGTGCTGTTGCGTCTGGCGTCAAGGACACAGACGCTACGCTTTTACGCGCATCGGCCTGATGCCTCACGTGAGGGTGTTGCCCGCGAAACACTGGAATTGCTGGCCCCGCTGGCCAATCGATTGGGGGTCTGGGAACTGAAGTGGGAACTGGAAGATTTGTCCTTCCGCTTTTTACACCCGGAGACCTATAAAGAAATCGCCCGCAAGCTCGATGAAAAGCGGCTTGAGCGCGAAGCCTTTATTGCCCATGCGGTGAGTCGCGTTAAAGCCGCCCTCCAGGAGCGCGGCGTTGACGCAGAAGTGTATGGACGCCCAAAACACATTTACAGCATCTGGAACAAGATGCAGCGCAAGGGGCTGAGTTTCGACGAACTCTATGATGTGCGGGCACTGCGGATTGTGGTGCGTTCTATTGCGGATTGCTACACCGCGCTGGGCTATGTCCATCAGATCTGGACGCCCATACCCACAGAATTTGACGATTACATATCACAGCCTAAAGGGAACGATTACCGTTCCTTGCATACGGCGGTCCGTTGTGAAGACCAGCGCGCGCTTGAAATCCAGATCCGCACACACGACATGCATCAGCATGCCGAGTTGGGTGTCGCGGCGCACTGGCGCTACAAAGAAGGCGCGGCCAGTTCGGCCAATTACGACGACAAGATCGCCTTGCTGCGTCAACTGCTTAACTGGCGTGATGATATTGGCGACAGCCGCGACTGGCAGACGCATTATCGTGAAGCCGCATTGAACGACACGCTGTATGTGTTTACGCCGCAGGGTCGGGTTGTCGATTTGCCGGACGGGGCAACACCGGTTGATTTTGCTTATCGCGTGCATACCGAGCTGGGCCACCGTTGTCGGGGTGCCAAGGTGGATGGTGCGTTGGTGCCTTTGACCACACCTCTCAGAACGGGCCAACGGGTTGAAATTGTTTCAGCCAAAGAAGGGGGACCTTCACGCGATTGGCTCAACCCCAATCAGGGCTATCTGATTACCAAGTCGGCGCGTACCAAGGTGCGGGCCTGGTTTGCCAGCCAGGCGCTGGATGAGACGATCGCTTCCGGTCGGGCGATTGTCACGCGTGAGATGCAGCGCGCTGGTGTCAGCCATACTTCGATTGATCAAGTCGCCCACGAACTGGGTTATGACAATAGTGATGATCTGCTGATTGCCGTCGGTCGTGATGAAGTCGGTCTGCGCTCCCTGCAGCAGGCACTGCGCGGCGAACCGCAAAAAGCCGTCAGCAGTGAACAGCACGAGCTACCGCTGCCGGATTTGTCGCCCGAAGCCATGGTGCGTAAAACGCGGCACAAGGGCGGTAGTGGGGTGCTCATTGTCGGTATTGATCAGATCATGACCCAGCTGGCCAAGTGCTGTAAGCCGGTGCCGCCGGACCCGATTCAGGGTTTTGTCACGCGGGAGAAGGGCATTTCAGTGCATCGGCACGACTGCCCGAGCTTTTTGCATGTGGCGGCGTTGCACCCAGAACGGGTGATTGACGCCGACTGGGGCGGCACCACGCCAGAAAATGAAGTCTATGCCGTTGATATTCTGGTCGATGCGCAGGACCGCCAGGGCTTGCTGCGCGATATTTCGGATGTGCTGGCGCGCGAACGCTTGAATGTGACGGCAGTCAAGACGCAATCCAAAGCGGGCGCTGCGGAAATGGCCTTTACCGTTGAGGTGTCAGACCTCAAGCGTTTGCATCAGGCGCTGCACTACATTCACCAGGTGGGGGGTGTGGTGAGTGCGCGTCGCGGATAGCGAAGTGTTAGAGCGTTTTTCCGAGTAGATTAGCCATATCCTGTTGTGCGCAGTGGGGCTTATTGCGGCCGTGTTTGCGGCGTGTATAAACCCCGTTGCTATCCATGTCCCAGGATTGTTCGTTGTCGGCGAGATAGAGCTTGAGGCCTTCGGTGATGACACGCTTTTTAAGGCGCGCATCAAGAATCGGAAAAGCCAGTTCAATGCGGCGGAAAAAGTTGCGCTCCATCCAGTCGGCTGAGGAGAGATAGACGTTTTCTGCACCATCCGCATAGAAATAAAAGACGCGGGTGTGTTCCAGAAAACGGCCGATCACAGAACGCACCTTGATGTTGTCGGATAAACCGGGCACGCCTGGGCGGAGGGCGCAGACGCCACGGACAATCAGGTCAATTTCAACACCCGCCTGGCTGGCGGCATACAGCGCTTCGATGATCTGCGGTTCGAGCAGCGAGTTCATCTTGGCAACGATGCGGCCTTTGCAGCCCGCTTCGGCGGCGTGCTTTTCCCCCTCAATGGCCTTCATCATGTTGGCGCTGAGCGTAAAGGGTGCCTGCCAGAGATAGTGCAGAGCCTGCGCGCGGCCCAGGCCGGTGAGCTGTTTGAAGACCTCGGAAACATCCATGCCGATGGATTCGTTGCAGGTGAGCAGGCCGAAGTCGGTATAGAGGCGTGCCGTGCGCGGATGATAGTTGCCGGTGCCCAGATGCACATAACGACGCAACATGGGCGTGCCGCGCTCGTCTTCTTCGCGACGCAGAATGAGCAGGGCTTTGGCATGGGTTTTATAGCCGACGACACCGTACACCACGTGGGCACCGACTTCTTCCAGTTTGGTGGCCCAGCTGACGTTGGTTTCTTCATCAAAACGCGCCAATAGCTCAACGACTACGGTGACTTCCTTGCCATTTTGTGCCGCACGGATGAGTGAATTCATCAGTACCGAGTCGGTGCCGGTGCGATAGACCGTCATTTTGATGGCAACCACCTGCGGATCGGTGGCGGCGGACTCGAGCAGTTGAATGACCGGCGTGAAGCGCTGGTAAGGGTGATAGAGCAGGACATCGCCTTTACGGATGACGTTGAAGATGTTCTTGCCCTTTTCCAGGCGCTTCACTTCGCCGG
>ERZ650301.407-NODE-407-length-11756-cov-9.885993_pt1 | contig 11756 bp, 15 predicted proteins | sample MGYA00376237_ERZ650301 | MGnify/ENA primary metagenome ERZ650301 (study PRJEB26733, sample SAMN07839255) | wastewater metagenome | biome: small river; feature: stream; material: water | place: USA: North Carolina | collected 2016-04-05 ...
ACATCAGGACGGGTGGCGAGATTGGGGCATTACTCAAAGAGGCGGCACTGGTTAAGAAACTTCAGCCGACCCACAACCGCCAGTTACGTCGGAATAACGAGCTGTGCTCGATCCAGCTCAACGAGGTATCTGAGGGGTTGCGGGTTCATGTTGCCTACGCCAATGAACTGGATTTTGCGACAACATCCAATCTTTATGGTCTATTCAAGAGTAAACGCGAAGCCTTAAAGGCACTCACCGAGATCGCGGAAGAGCTCAACCTCTGCAAAGCCATCATCGGGCTGGAGAAGGTGAAATCGGGTTCACCTTGCTTTGGCCGTCAGTTAAAAAAGTGTCGCGGGGCGTGTATCGGTGATGAAGCTCGCCTTGCTCATGACACTAGGCTGCTTGCCGGTTTGGGCAAACTCAAAATCAGAACATGGCCCTTCGATGGCCCCGCCTATCTCAAAGAAGGCGAAGAAATGCTGTTGATCGAGAACTGGGCTTATCTTGGTAGCGCCAGATCAGAAGAAGACATCTGGAAGCTTATGGACGGGCGTGATGCCTGTTTCGACAAGGACACCTACAAGATTCTTCTGGCGACCATAGGGCGACTTCAACCATTGCGTATAACGGGTGACTCTTGATCCAGAAGCTGCTCCAGCGTTGGATGCTTCGAAAGTTCCGGGCACCTCGTCTCACCCATAAGCGCACGCCGGACTCCCTGAATATCAAAGCCGAGGCAGTCCGTATTGAGGCTGCTGATGGTGGATACCTGTTTGGCTGGTGGATTCCGGCTTATCAAGAAAGCCAATCATCCAGAGTGCCTACGGCAATAGTGTTGCACGGTTGGGGGGCAAATGCGGGGCTGATGCTGGACATTGCGCCGTGGATTCAGGCTCTACGATTTAACGGACTCTTTATTGATGCAAGATGTCATGGGCGCAGTTCTGACGCAGACTTCACGTCCATGCCCCGCTTTGCGGAGGATCTTGAATCGGCCAGAACATGGGCTATGGCGCGAGACGATGTCGATCCATTGAAAATCATCGCGATTGGCCACTCGGTGGGTGCTGGTGCCGCCCTGCTGAGTGCCAGCCGTACATCGTGGGCAGCTGTAATCAGCCTGAGCGCCTTCGCTCACCCAAAAGACATGATGCTGCGGTTCATGAATGAGCACCGTATCCCGAAACGATTGTTACAGCCATGGGTAATGCGCCAGGTACAGGCCATCATTGGTGCAAGATTCGACGAGATCGCCCCTGAAAATACAATCCGGAAAGTTCGATGCCCGGTCATGCTGATTCACGGCATTGATGATCAGGAAGTACCAGTGGCTGAAGCCAGACGTCTTATGGCAAAAGCACCGTATGGCAGCCTTAAACACTTAATTCCCAATACCGCTCATGATCTTCGTCCGGCCATGCCGCTGATCGCTCCGCACGTAATTCATTTTATGCAGAAGCTCTTCTGCGATAATTAACACATGTCCTGGATTATTCAACGCATCTGCCCCCGAGAGAACTCGGTATACCTATTGAAGGAAAGCTCGGGCGTGATTCGTCAGATCTCTGTACCCGGTGCAGAATCGGCAAGCATTGAAGATGGCAACCTGCTTATCCGCTGCACGACAGGCTTTAGCTGGTACGTGAATCCGGAAACCGGTGCCCGGCGGCGTTTAGCAACCCCGACCTGTTAATACATGCATCGGTTCTGGGTTTGTTTCGTCGGATGCGTGCTTGCGTTTCCAGGATGGGCTCAAACGTCATCGCTTTCTGATTGCCTCCTGGGTAATCACACCCAGTCAGTGGCTTGCACATCCCAGATTGTCAGGCTCGAATCCCAGTATGCCTTCGTCCCGCAATTGGCACGAGACGCGGATATTGATCCGTCGCTAATACTGGCCGTGATTGCTGTTGAATCAAGCTACACTCAATTGAAGCTAACAGACCGTGGCGGCATCGGCCCGATGCAGATCACACCTATCGCTGCCAAAGAGTTGGGAATCGACGACCTGACCTATCTATTGTCAGACACGGTCAATGTTCAGACGGGAACCCGTTACCTGCAGAAGATGATGAGGCGATTTGGTGACTGGCGTCTGGCGCTGGCGGCCTATAACGCGGGGCCAGGTGCTGTGACTAAGTACAAGGGGATCCCGCCCTACAGAGAAACCCAGGCGTATGTGCAACAGGTGATGTGGTGGTATCTAAAACTCAAATCTATATAGAAAACCTGTGTAGGACTGTCCGTTTACGGGCCAAAAACAGAACTTAAAGCTCTTTTCTGCGTGACAGCGATTCGGCCAAAACGGACTCTCGCCTGATGCGCTCAATCAGTCAGCAATTTTACGGTTACCTGCCATTCAGCTAGCCCCCTAAACAGCAGCTTTGTCATCCGGCGAACGCGTACTTCCGACCCGGTGCAGACGTTTGCAGGAGGCGCCGTAATGCAAGAGAGCTGCCGTTCAAGTCAAATTTCATCCTCATCACGATGCTGCGTCGGAGATGCCAAGAACGACGGCAACGGTCGATCAAATTCGAACCGTCTGGCAAAATCCTCTAGTGCGTAGAATGTTCCGATTTCAAAGGGAGAGTAGGGTGGCGAGGGCTAAGAATTCGGCAGAGAACTTCATGACGGAATTCGCTGTCAACCTTATCAGTTCTCGGTACTTACTCACCTCGGCCAGTCAGCTGATGTCGGACGGAGAGATGCGTCCGAACGAGCTGGAGGTCTCGAAGAATTGTCATATCTACATGGTCGTTGCTCGGCCAGCAGTTCACTTCGATCCCTCCGACTTCACGTACACCGACGGTGTGATCTCGGGCTCGCTGGTCTACCGTACTGACGACGGCGAACAACGGCATCAATTCTCCAACCCGTTTCCGCTAAAGGACGGCGCAATTCGGCTTGAGCTATCGCCCTACCCTCACAACGAAATCAGGACGTATGACTCCCAAGGAAACATCCTTCGCTGGATGCCCGCGAACGCGGTAAGCGTTTATCAAACTCAACTGTCCTACGAACACGCGTTTCGTAAGTTGAAAGTGCTGTACGTTGGTCAGTCATACGCAGGCGGGCACAGCTCTGCGTTTGATCGCCTAAGAAAGCACGACACGCTGCAAAAAATTCTTGCCACCACAGCCTATGAATCGCCTTCGAAAGAGATCCTGGTGCTGACCGTCGAATACTTGCCACCACGGATCATTACCGCGATGAACGGGATGGACAAGAACTTGATCCGCGACGAGCGAGACGAGAAGCGTTTCAGCAAGGCATTGGATGCCGACTTCAGCAAGAAGCTCCAGATCTCACTGGTCGAAGCCGCGCTCATCCGATATTTCCAGCCGAAATACAACACCGTATTCAAGAAGAAGTTCCCATCTCGGGACATGAAAATACTTCAAGAGTGCTACCGGTACGACTTCTCCAGCCTCGCGGTGGAATTTGACACATCTGAGCTGCGGATGGTGACGTACTCGGATGCTGTGGCACCCAGCGATCACCACATCGCAAATTTCAGGCTCACTGACGATGTTGCTCGAACGCAGTTTTTCGCGATGCGAAGCCGCCCCGGCTACGTTGACCTAACGACTCCTATCGTGGCATCGAAGTAGTCGGGCCAAGAACGGGCGTCGTCAGGGCCAAAGCTTAGTGCTTAAAGCAGCCCGTCGCCACAGTCCGCACCTGGCCGATAGTACGCAACGGCCAGTGAACAGTCCGTTGCAAAATGCCAAAATTGCCAAATGGCCGCTTACTGGAAGTAATATCCACTGGCAAGGTTCGGCCAGAAGCGGCCATTGAACCAGTTTGTCGTTAGCCGTCATTTCGCTTGAATTCGATGCGATATGAATAGATACTCGCTGCTCTATCCCCTTCTTCGCGAATATTAGGATTAAGAATGATGAATGTATCTGGAGAGTGGTCCGGCCATATCGCAGGGACAAATAATGCAAATGTATTTGTTGAATTTACACAAGTTGGCCTTCAAGTAAGCGGGAGTGCGCGGATCAACGATCCTGTTCACGGCGCTGCCGTTTACACCGTCTCGGGAACCGTCGCTGGGGAAATGCTCCAGGCGGAACTTCATCCTGACATGAGTTTTTTTGATAAACCTAAATTTCAGACTCTCAACGTGAACGGTCAGACCGTAACTATTAAGCTTGACCCTGCATCCGGCCATGGAGTCGTAACTGTAAATGGTAAGTTCCTTGACGCTTCAAATCTTGATGGCGTGTGGAAGTCTACAGTTGGAACTGGAGGTAGGGTTTTTCTACGAAGAATTCTGCCAATAGAAGCCTCGAGTGACAAAAGCGAACATCTGGCAACAAAGAAGTCCAGAAATGTGTTCGTTAGTTATTCGCATAAAGACTCCGCACATCTTGAGCGCCTCAGAGTTCATTTGAAACCATTAGAGAAACTAGGTGTTGTGGATGTTTGGGATGACACCAAAATTAAAGTAGGAAATGACTGGAAGAAAGAAATAGATGCAGCCCTTCATCAAGCTGCAATAGCGGTTCTAATTGTTAGCGCAGACTTTTTAGCGTCAGATTTCATTGTTGACAACGAACTCCCTCCAATATTAGAAAAAGCACAGCTTGATGGAACAAAGATCGTTCCAGTGATTCTGAAGCCTTGTAGATTCTCACGCGATGCGAATCTGTCTAGATTTCATGCTCTAAATTCACCAGACAACCCAGTGCACGGCATGAATGAATCCGAGCAAGAGGTTATCTGGGACAGGCTTTCCCAATTAATCGAAGCGGAAATTGATGCATGAGGCGATACTCGCCTAACAAAGCCTATCGGCGGACGCACTCGCTGCCGCAACTGCTTGGCTGAAGCTGACGTTGAACATTAGAATTCATAATCCTGAATGTCGCCTTTAGGTCGATTGGTTAATTCCACTTCAGGTTTCACTACTCACAAGGTTCTCTATGGAAGAAGAAGCCAAGGCTGTTCAGGAGGTAGCAAAGACCACCGGGAAGGCCATAGATGCAGCCCGTGAGGCGGGTGGGTTTATTGCCAGATTTGTCTCAGGTCCTCTTGAACAAGGAATAGGAATCTTTGAAGATCGTCTGAGATACATGCGCTGGGAGCGCCAAATCCGGCTAATGCAGAGAGCACAAGATTTTCTCCGACTTGTTGGGCTGACAGCCCCAACGCGCCCAGTTCCCTTGAAACTCCTCATCCCTATCATGCAGGGTGCTAGCTTGGAAGAGAATGATGATCTTCAAGACCGATGGGCAGCCTTACTTGTTAACGCAGCAAACGCCAACTTCCGCAGCGAAGTTCGACGCTCTTACGTAGCAATTCTCGAACAACTAACGCCATTGGACGCACACGTTCTTGATGTGCTGTATTCCCTGCCGTTTGAAAAGAGCCAACACGACGGCATAGTTACTGCGGAACTACCTCGGCTGGCCCGCATCAAGGAAGAGAAGGAGAAAGAACTTCCTCTTCCAAGCGAAGATGTTGTCATTTCGCTCAGTAATCTTGCTCGTCTGGGATGTTTGCGCCCTGGCATGACATGGGGCGGAGGAGAAAGTTTTAGTCGGGTGAATCCAACTGTTGCCGGTAAGGCATTTGTAGAAGCTTGTCGCCCATATGAAACCTAACATGGCGCTCAACCTCGGGCCCTTCGGTCGATGCGCGATAAAGCCGCTTAGCGCCGGTTAGCTTTGCGTGAACGTCCGGTTCACCAAGTGGCAACATCAGATTTGGGTCGGAAGTACGCGTTCGCCGGATGACAAAGCTGCTGTTTAGGGGGCTAGCTGAATGGCAGGTAACCGTAAAATTGCTGACTGATTGAGCGCATCAGGCGAGAGTCCGTTTTGGCCGAATTGCCGACAGTTGTTCTAGGTCTGCTATGGGTCTCTTTGCGAAGTTCATACCTAGCCCCCTGAAATGAAGAAACCGGCTTGCGCCGACTTCTTCTCCCATGCTTCAGGTGGTCAAGCCACGCAGACCTCATGGGTGAGTAAACATTCAGATGCTACTGAGTTACGCAAACACCACACGGGTGAGTCCAGCCGCTCTCGAGCGTGCAGGCTTACGGATAACAATATCAACATCACGCCCAAGCTTATTAAGGTATCCAAGCATTTTAGCTTCACTAATGCCACGAAATTGGCCACGTAAAATGCAGAACAGTTTGGGTTGGGCAATGCCAAGGATTTCCGAGGCTTCGACTTGCGTCAGATGGCGATGTTTGATGATCTCGCCAATTTTTGCGGCAAGAGTCCCCTTGAGCTGCATCTCGCCGGCATCGGGCAATCCCAGATCTTTGTAAACGTTACCGCTGCTTTTCTCAACAATTCTCATGTCACTCTCCTTGGGATACGGCAGGTTAGGCTGACTCGGCTTCAACTTAGACGGATCCGCTTGATCTGCTGACTGGCGTATCAGGGATTGGTTCAAGGCACAGAGCGTCATATTCCTGCATTTTGCGCTTGTCGATAAAGCCCAAGCTAAAAAGATCCCTTGCCCCTTCATGGACTGCTTCCATAATGGCACTTCTGTGTTTGCTTTTCACAGTCTTAACAATCTTGCTCATGACGGATCTCCAGCCTCTCCTAGCTTACCTCCCTTGAAGATAGCGTCAGTTTCTACTGCAAGTGCTTGCTCCGTGTCCGAAGCACAGAGCAACCACGCTTCCACACGAGCATGAACGGTTTCATTGACAGCATCTAGGATGCCGTCATCACATAATAGAGAATCGAGACTCGAGCCAATATGTACATTCACGTTATTCATGTTCGCGCGCATAATAACTTAGCTCAATACAAGCAATGCCGACTCAGGGGATTTGTCCAGAATCTTGAGCAACGCCTTCGCCGCACCCGTGGGGCGGCGTTTACCCTGTTCCCAATTCCGAACCGTATCCAGAGGAACTTCAATACGCGTCGAGAACTCCAGCTGTGTCAAACCTAAACGCACACGTACACGCTTGGCAAACTTTGCCGCGTCCAATAGCGCCGCCGCATCATCGGCATTCTTCTGCAGCTGAATGTCTTTTTCTAAGGTTGCCTCAAGTCGCTTACGATCAACGCGCCCCTTCGGCAAAGTCGACAGATCCTTCAAGTCAACTTTCACGCGCACTGTTTTCATATTGGGCCACCTCTCTCGAATTAGCTTTTCTCGCAGAAATAATGCGAACCGCACTTTTTCTGACCGTATAAATCACAACAAACAGACGATCTTCAACCGTCCCCATCAACTGAAACCGATCTTCTCCATAGTCCCAGCGATGATCCTTACGAACGAAACGTTCAGGGTCAAAGAATGCTTTCAGAACATAAGCAAAATCAAACCCTCGCTCCTTAAAGCAAGCGTCGCTTTTGGCTTCATCCCATTCAAATTCCATGTCGGCAATGTAGGCCATTGAACTACCTTTGTCAATATAAATGCCGGTTAGGTCGCGTAGGCCAATTCCAGCCGTTTATAGGGGTCGAAGTAGATTTCCGTCATGACCCGCCGCTTGCCGATCTGCTGACCATCTCCATCGAAGATCGGCTCTGCCTTGAGATGGGCAATAACGTCCATGGTCATGAAGAGCAGCCGTTTAAGCGCCACATCGTCATAGGCGGCTGCCTCAGGATGCTCCTTGGCCATCAGAGCGAATCGGGCAATGGCACGGCTACAGCTTTCGGCATGAAAGCTGGTGATGGATCCGCTATGTCCCGTGGTCAGAAGCTTGAGGAAGTCATAACTCTCGCTGCCGCGTAGTTCCGCCAGCAGCACTCGATCCGGCTTCATCCGCATACAACTAGCGATCAGATCAGCCGGGGTCACCTTGGCCTGCCCCTGCCCCCCTTTCGAATACAGCAGGTTAACCTGATTGTCGTGATTGGGCATGAATAGTTCCCGCACGTCTTCGATAGTGATGATCCGCTCATAGCCGGGAATCGACTGGCAGAGGGTTTTCATAAGGGTTGTTTTGCCGGAACCGGTATCGCCGACCACGCAGATATTCAGGCGGTTCGCCACGGCTGCCGTCAGAAAATCTGCAAAGCGTCGTGCTCGGAGTAACTTCAGTAACTTCTGATCCGAGCCAGGGACGGTCATCTTGTCGACCCCTTCCACCTCCGCCTCCGGCAGGTGCCACAGGGTCTCCTCGAACACCTTCTGGCTCTCGTATTCAGCCAGGGTTTGGATACGCGCCGAGGGACGGCGTACAGAAAAAGAGATCGTCCCGACCGGGACAGCTGGAGGCATAACGATCTGCACCCGCTCCTGCGTTGGCAGCATGGCTGAGAGGATCGGGTGCTGCGCCGAGATCTCCTGCTTGCTATGGGTGGCAATGGCTTTCGCCATCTGCATAAGATGGTCCATATCCAGCTGTGGAAACTCGTGGCGCTCCCAACCGCAATCTGACTCTGCAAACACAACACCGGGTTCATTGATGATGAGTTCCGTGGTCTCAGGCCGGTAAAGCAGAGCCATCAGCGGCTTAACGAATTCACGGAGTGCCTCATCACCGCGCAAGGTGTTCTCGATCAGTTCCATTGCACCGATCATTCAGTTGTCTCCGACATTAGAGGCACTCGCAGCATCCGTTGAAGTGAATGGTCTTGCTGCCGGATCGACCGTAAATGGCTTCGGGGAATCGGGCTTCCCAGCAAGATCACAGGTCGGCCACTGGAAACCTTTCCTAGACATCGCGTCATAGAGTCGCTGCATCGGCGGCACGCACTCGGCCACGGCCATAGGACCAGCCGGGTTCGACATGCAGAGCATGACCTGGCAACCCCAGTCATCCGCATAGGCAGATTGCGTCATCAGGAACATAAGGAACAAGGCTGTATTTTTCATGGTTGTGGTGTGTTGGTCTGTTGAACAGGGACCTGCGGCATCAGGTCATAGACAGCCGAGAAGTCGAGATCCCGTGCCACAAAGATGGCCACGCGCTCACCCTGCTTCTTGGTAATCGTCGGTGGGATCTGGAGTGAGTCCTTGAGGATCGTGTTGGCCATGTTGTCGCCGGTCTGCTGCGTATTCTGGAAATACATCTGCGAGCTACCGTTCTGGTTATTGCCCCGTGTGGCGGCATAACCGATGGCATCCTGGATGAGCGAGAGCAGGAAGGCATTCCCGATCCGTTCACCCCAGTGTTTATCCACCTCACCATCGACACCGGACCGCCCCAGCGCATCAGATCCTGGCGAATCGAGATTCACCACTACGCCTTTCGGTGTCTTGATCCGGTTCCAGAGCACGTAGATCCTGGTCTGGCCTGTTCTAACCCGCCCCCCGAATTCACCGGTCACGGTCGATCCGCGTTCGAGCAGCAGGACCTTGCCGTTGTCGCTGTAGACATTCCGCGTCAACGTGCAGGAGACCATGCCGGGTATTGTTGAGTTGATAGCGGTATTAAGGACACAATCGAGCAGCGTGCCCTTGGCCAGGAGCAGGTTACGATTGCCGATCAGGCCTGCCTGAGCTCTGGGTGTCGGAGCCGACTTGAGATTTCCGTCAAATGTACCGGCGTTTGATCCCTGCTGAGCCGCCGGGATGCCCGTTGTAGCAGGCTGTACCATGGTCGCTGAACCACCGCCATAACCGCCCTGCCCATCTTTACCGGTACCTTCATTCGGCAGCAATGGCGCATCGAAGCGATTTCTGGGCGCGGCACCGGCAGGTGCTGGCGTGACAGGATGCACTGATACCGGACCAACAGGCATCGGCGGATTAACCGGGTCAGGTAGTTTGGCGATCGGCGGCAACGGAGCTTGCCCACCATCTCCGGCCGCGCCGAGTTCGCGGGATGCCTTGAGTGATGTTCCCGAATTCCGGCTATCAAAGCGTTTGGCACCACTCTCGCTGAAGTGGGCATCGCGTAGAAAGAAGAAGCCGATCGCCGCAACGACAGCAAGGATGACCCCGACCAGCGTTGCCGGAAGCCAGCTCTCTTTTCCCGCCATGACTTTCGACCAGAAGGGACGCTCCTGGATTGCCGGGCCACCCCGCCCTTCAGTCACCTGGGCGTCCGGCAACGAATCCGGTGTGTTTTGCGCTTCACTCATCATCGACCTCCCATCGGCAGTGGCATTGTTTCCGGCTGAACGACTTCCCGAACAACCTCTGATGATGCGGTTCCGGTAGTGTTCGCCATACCGTCCGGATCGAAGGCTTCGTTCCAGATGCCGACTTCCTGTTTATCCAGCCTCAGAAGGAATCGTCGTGCGACTTCGTGAATCACCAGCAACTGTCCTTCCGTATGGAGATTGACGGTACTTTCACCATCGTTTCCATCGACCTTGAATGCGGCCGGAATCTCTCGGTTGTTACCCATGGCGATATAGGTAAACCGGCCGTCATCCCAGGCCTTCTTCGGCAGAATGTCACCGTTACCCCGGATCAGTTCGATCCGGTACTTCAGATTGCGCTTTTCCGTAGGCGACCCGAGCGCATAGGCCACCTGATTCGCACGGACTTCGGCATTACTTAACCCGTCATTGGGATACCTGAAACTAAGCCGCCATACGCCATCCGAACGTGACTCATCGGGCAGGATGCGCAGTTCGAACGCGTAGTTGTAGCGGTTAGTAACCACCAGCAGGTTGCTGGGATATGCCTCTGACTTGGGCTTCAGATAGAGATGCCGGTCCCCTTTGCGCCCCACCACAATCCAGCCATCGGCATCCCCGGTCAGTGCGGCAGCCTGGCTGGTGCCGCCAAGCGATTCGATATACTCCCCCTTTCCGAAGTCGATCTGGGTGACGAATCCCCGCTTGGTCAGAATAGAAATCGATTTATCCTGGGCATCCTCGTCATAATCAAGCACCATAATCCGCTGGAATTTAACGGGTGCGGCACTGACGAACACTGAAACCAGACTCAGTGACGCAATAACGGCGATGAGTATCTGACGTATCGTGATCATTTCACCCTCCCGTCAGGTACCGGGCTGCGCAGGCAGCACGGGTAAGGTAGGTGCCGGAGCATCAAGCTGTCCATCCTTGCTCACCGGCGCTTTGCTCTTCAGTTCCTGATCCACCACAAAGCCTGTTACCTTGAAGCCCAGCGGATTGTCGACCACATTGCGCTCCTTGGAGAACAGAGCGGGTGGCTGATAGACGTAGGACAGCGTCGCTACATAGATGCCGACATCCACATCCGTGCCATCGCGGCGAGTTGTCCGCTCGAAGCGCACCACCGCTTTACCCGGTTCATTCGGCGGCAGCGTAACCCCCAGAATACGGACCCGTTCATCCGTTCCCGGCCCAAGCCGTTTGTCTCTGGCATTGGGGCCTTCGTATTCCGCACGGTATTCGCGTGCAACACGCTCATCCGATAGATTCATCGTATGGTCGTAATCCAGCTGCAATAACGTCCAGACGAAGCGTTCCCGTGTCCGCACGTAGTCGGCAACCCAGTGCTTATCCATCGCCTCGGTCGAGGTCATGGGCATGGGTCCGGTGAGGTCCACCAGCTGGGCCTGGCCTGTCAGCTTGTCGACCTCGAAGGTGAGCGGCACGATCTTGTAGAACGGCGCGAGAATCACTAGCGCAGCCATCGCCAGAACGGCAAGCACGCTGGTCCAGCGCACCACCGACCAGGCACGCGCCTCTGACTTCTCCAGCGCCTCCTGACGGGAGTTCTCCCAAGTGACGGCTTCTTCGTATATGCCGAGCTTCTGGCGAGAATCATTTCCTGATTCATGTTTTGTTTCCGGCACCGCGCCGGATTGTGACCGGCGTTTGAACCAGCCCTTGGGTATACGCAACATATGAACTCCTATCATTAGGCAGGTGCGCTAACACCGCCGTTTATCT
>ERZ650301.409-NODE-409-length-11727-cov-4.897190_pt1 | contig 11727 bp, 9 predicted proteins | sample MGYA00376237_ERZ650301 | MGnify/ENA primary metagenome ERZ650301 (study PRJEB26733, sample SAMN07839255) | wastewater metagenome | biome: small river; feature: stream; material: water | place: USA: North Carolina | collected 2016-04-05 ...
CTTTCGAGAACTTGAATACTCTAACCGAAAATTCCGGCTCAAGCAAACTGAGATTTCTGCGTGTCGTGAAGACCTAGTTCTTCCAGGTCCAGCGTGGGTCGGTTCCTGCGTAACCCAATTCGCCGTGCTGTACGAGGTCTACACCGGCAATCTCATCCGTGCTGGTGACACGGAAGCCAATGGTCTTCTGAATCACCCAACCGAGTGCATAGGAGACCACAAAGGCGAACACGAGCACTACGCCTACGCCGATTGCCTGCTTGCCGAGCTGATCCCAGCCGTAGCCGAAGAACAAGCCAACACCCTTGCCAACCAAGCCGATGAATAGGGTTCCGATGATTCCACCAACAAGGTGAATTCCGACAACGTCGAGTGAGTCATCAAAGCCAAGCACAAACTTCAGCTCGATAGCTAGAGCACAGACCACGCCGACAATCGCTCCAAGAACGAGTGCCCAAACCGGGTCAATGTAGGCGCAAGATGGGGTGATTGCCACGAGTCCAGCGATGGCACCCGAGCCGACACCGATGGATGTTGGCTTGCCGTGCGCAACCTGCTCATAGATAGCCCACGTAACCATTGCACCAACCGGTGCTGCGAGGGTGTTGATGAAAGCCAAGGATGCGACTCCATCTGCAGCAAGCTCAGAGCCAGCGTTGAAGCCAAACCAACCGAACCAAAGAATCGCCACACCAATAAGAACTAGAGGCACGTTGTGCGGTGCGTGCATTCCCTTTGTGAATCCAAAACGCTTGCCTAGCACCAAGGCTAGAGCCAAAGCTGAGGCGCCTGAAGCTACCTCGACGACAGTTCCGCCGGCAAAGTCCAGCACTCCAACGTTGTAGACCAGCCAACCGCCGTCGACGACCTTGCCATCCTTGGCGGTGAAGTTGAAGATCCAGCTAGCTACCGGGAAGTAGACGATGGTTGCCCATAGGCCGGCAAAAACCATCCAAGAACCGAAACGAGCTCGGTCTGCGATAGCACCTGAGATAAGTGCCACGGTGATGATTGCGAACGTGCCCTGGAAGCCGGCAAAGGCTAGGCCGAAGCCATCCCCGCCCTTTGTGGCATTGAAAACGTCTTCAAGGCCGAGTTTTGTGAAGTCGATTCCGACCACTCCATCGACACCATAGAACTCCCCCGAGCCAGCGCCAGAGAAGGAAATGGCATAGCCAAAGAGGACCCACATGACGCCAATGAGGCCGAGAGAGCCGATGCTCATCATCATCATTGAGACCACGCTAGATGCGCGCACAAGCCCGCCATAGAAGAAGGCAAGGCCTGGGGTCATAAACAAGACCATCGCAGAGCAGATGATCAAAAACATGGTTTGGTCGTTATTCATAGTCTCTCTCTCAGACACGCCGAAAGGTGGGGCTCCCGAAGGAACCCCACCCGAAGGCTTGCTTAGATTTTAGCCGCGGTCAGACCCGAAGGCATACGCTTCTTCACCGTGAACCACGGTGTCGATGCCGGCGATCTCATCTTCGGCCTTCACACGGAAACCAATAGTCTTTTCGACAGCTAGACCAATGATTAGCGCGAGAACGAATGAGTAGACCAGAACCGCACCGGCACCAAGTGCCTGCATTGCGAACTGGTGCCAACCGAAGCCGAACGCTGCGCCAACGCCGTTGCCGAAGATTCCGATGAACAGGGTTCCGACGATGCCGCCGACCAAGTGGATGCCGACGACGTCTAGTGAGTCATCGAAGCCCAAAGCAAACTTTAGGTCGATAGCTAGTGCACAGAGAGCACCGGCGATTACACCGAGAACCATGGCCCAGATTGGGTCAAGCGAAGCACAGGCCGGGGTGATTGCAACTAGACCGGCAACGGCACCTGAACCAGCACCGATTGAGGTTGCCTTGCCATGCTTGATCTTTTCGACAATCAACCAACCCAACATCGCCGCAGCAGGTGCGGCAAGGGTGTTGATGAAGGCGATCGAGGCAATGCCGTCAGCTGCGAGCTCTGAACCGGCGTTGAAGCCGAACCAGCCGAACCAAAGAAGGGCAACACCAAGAAGGGTAAGAGGAACGTTGTGTGGCTGAGTGATTCCCTTGCTGAAGCCGAAGCGCTTGCCAAGAACGATTGCTAGTGCAAGACCGGCGGCACCAGCGTTGATGTGAACTGCGGTTCCACCGGCGAAGTCGATTACGCCTAGGTCGTGAACGATCCAGCCACCATCGACTACCTTGCCATCAGCAAGGGTGAAGTTGAAGACCCAGTTAGCAACCGGGAAGTAAACGACGGTTGCCCAAAGACCGGCAAACACCATCCAGGCACCGAATTTTGCACGGTCAGCGATTGCACCAGAAATCAGCGCAACGGTGATGATTGCAAAGGTTGCCTGGAAGGCAACGAAAGCCATGCTTGGGAACGCGCCCGCAGGCTTTGCTGCGTCAGCAACCTGAGCGCTAAGACCGATAAACGAGGTATCGATTCCGAACCAGCCGTCGATTCCTACGAAAGTCGAGACGCCGCCATTAGAGAAGGCTATTGCGTAGCCATATAGGACCCATAGAACGGCAATCAAACCGAGTGATCCGAAGCTGAGCATCATCATCGAGACAACGCTCTTGGCCTTGACCATTCCGCCATAGAAGAATGCAAGACCTGGGGTCATGAGTAGCACCAATGCGGCGCTAATGAGCACGAATGCCGTGTTTCCTTGATCCATTTGCTGACCTCTCTCTAAGAAAACAAATAGGAGCCAAGTCACTCTTGGCTACATAGAGAGTGTCGCGGACGAAAGTTTCGTAACGCTACGCGAAATGTTTCGTGTTTGTAAAACGTCAGGACGCGTCGGTTAATGCGCCGATGCGAGAAACAGCGCGAAGGTACTTCTTGCGGTAGCCACCGCTTAGGTATTCAGGCGAGAAAACCTCGGTTAGGGCAAAGTTGACTGCGCGCAGTTTCACCTGGGCTTCGTAGGCGCGGTCAATGAATGCGACAAAGCGCAATGCTTCTACCTGATCCTTCAAAACATGAACACCAGTTAGCGCCATGCGATCTACTGACTTCAAAAGTCGGCCATACCGGGATGGGTGGATGGTAGAAAGGTGCTTCAAAAGCGTGTCAAAGTCATCAACCAGAACCTGCTGCTCGTCGGCGCTCCCTTGCGCGAGCCAGGTGTCGACATCATTCAGTGAGTCGAATCGACCCTCGATGGTTACCGGGCGGTGGCGGTGGTCTTCACCATCGATGCGAATAATCTTGAAACGGTCTGCGATGCCGTGAATCTCGCGAGCAAAATCGGTTGCTGCGAAACGACCTTCACCCAATGCGTTCGGTGGGGTGTTGCTTGTGGCTGCAAAGCGCACACCATGTTTTTCAAGCTCGTTTAGCAGGCGAGACATCATCATCGTGTCACCTGGGTCATCAAGTTCGAACTCATCAATACAAACCAGGTCATACTTCGAGAGCGCCTTTACGGCTTCGACGAAGGTCAGTGCACCGATGAGGCCGGTATAGGCAATGAAACTGCCGAAGACTTTCTTGCCCTTGAATTCGTGCCAGATCGCGGCGAGCAAGTGCGTCTTGCCGACGCCGAAGCCGCCATCCAGATAGATTCCCGCCGGCACCGGCTCTTTTTTAGCGAAAAGACCTTTGGTTGCAGACCTGCCTTCGGCAAAAAGTTTGGCTTGGGCGTGCGCGAAAACCTGCGAGTCATACTCGGCGTGAGGGATGTAGTTTTTGAAGCTAGCCGCAGCAAATTCTCGTGGTGGGACTAACTCTTGAAGAAGTTCGGTTGTGCTAACCGCAGGCACCCGACTCGACAAAGACTGGTACTCAGAGCTGAAAGTTGCCAATTATTGCCTCGTCATTAGGGGGTTTGGGTCAAGTCGCTTAACCTTGTATCTAGAAGTCTAATAACCGAACGGAAAGTCACGGATTCATGTCTGTTGCATTTGATTCATCGCCGAAATTCGCCGCCTATGCTCACCCTGAGGTGCTCGTAAGCACCGAGTGGCTTGCGCAAAACAAGAATCTTCCGAACCTCGTCGTAGTTGAATCTGACGAAGACGTCTTGCTCTACGAAACCGGTCACATCCCAGGTGCCGTAAAGGTTGACTGGCACACCGACCTAAACGACCCGGTTACTCGCGATTATGTAGATGGTCGTGGCTTCGCTGACCTCATGTCGCGTGTCGGAATCAGCCGTGACACTACCGTGGTGATCTACGGTGACAAGAGCAACTGGTGGGCCTCATACGCACTCTGGGTTTTCAAACTTTTCGGTCATGCCGATGTTCGCCTTCTTGACGGTGGCCGTGATGCCTGGATCGCCGAAGGCCGAGAACTGACCCGCGATGAGACCAAGGTAACTCCGAGCGACTACCCAGTCGTAGAGCGTGATGACTCAAAGATCCGCGCCTTCCGCGATGACGTTCTCAAGCACTTCGGAAACCCACTAATCGATGTCCGTTCGGCCGTCGAATACAGCGGTGAGCGCACCCACATGCCTGATTACCCGGATGAAGGTGCTCTTCGTGGCGGCCACATCCCATCGGCGAAGTCAGTTCCTTGGGCTCGTGCCGCAGGTGAAAACGGTGTCTTCAAGACTCGCGCAGAACTAGAGGCGATCTATCTTGATGAGATCGGCTTGAAGCCGAGCGACGACGTAATCGCCTATTGCCGAATCGGTGAGCGCTCTAGCCACACCTGGTTTGTTTTGAACTACCTGCTTGGGCTTCCTGGCGTTCGCAACTATGACGGCTCATGGACCGAGTGGGGCAGCCTTGTTGGTGTGCCAATCGTCAAGGGCGCCGAACCAGGTCTAGCGCCAGTTCGCTAAACAATGACCAGCGCCAAAGAGTCAATCGCCTCGCTCGAGGATGATTTCAACGTACTCAGCGTCAGAGATCGTCTGCTCCTGCTTCTCGAGTTCTCAGACAACCTGCCGGACTTGCCGGCTCGGTATTCAGAGCACCCGGACTTGCTCGAACGAGTTGAAGAGTGTCAATCACCGGTCTACCTATTCGTAGAAGTAAAAGACAATCAGAAGGTGAACCTGTTCTTCAGCGCTCCCCCAGAAGCCCCGACTACCCGCGGGTTTGCTGGTGTGTTACATGAGGCACTTGATGGTCACACCGTCGACGAGGTGCTTGCCGTCGATGAGGACTTTCCAAATCGCCTAGGTCTTTCTGAGGCCGTTTCACCTCTCCGACTAAGCGGCATGCGCGCAATTTTGCGTCGAATCAAGCGTCAGATTCGAGAGAAGTTAGTTTGACGCTGATTCGCCTATTCCCAAGTTTTGCTGAACTACCTAGGCTTTCAGCTGAAGAACAGTCTTGGGAAATCGCCAAGGCTTATGGGATTTGCAATGGCTGGCGAATCAACTTTGCGATCAACGATCGCGGGGAGTCTTTTGGGGCATCAGGCAGTAGTGTCGAAGTCTCGTCAGAGCTAGATCGCCTGTTACTAGGAAAGATTCGGTCGCTGGCAGACGTTATTGTCACCAGTGGTAAAACCGCCCGAGCTGAGAAATATCGAAGTTCTAAGAACGCGCCAATCGCTATTTTTACAAACTCCGGCGATTTGGATTCCGTACCGGCGATTCAGGGAACGCAGTATTTCACCCCAATAGTCCTGACCTCTGTCAATCATTCAGAGGCCGTCGAAGACGCTCTCGCGGACGTGGATGTTCGAGTGCTTGCCTATGACTCAGAGTCATCGAGCGCTTGGCCGATTGCGATTGACGCCGTTCTTCGCCACGAAGGCTTTCAATCACCGGTCTTAGAGTCGGGCCTTGACAGTCTGAGGTCATTCATTGATCAAGGTGTTGTCAGCGAAGTCTGCTTGAGCGTGACTGCAAGTACCGGCCAGCAGGTTTCTGCTCGCGAACTCTCCCCTGCTCATCTTCAAGAGATCTTTGGCGTAAGTAGCCGTTTCGAGTTATTGACCCTTTTCTCGGATGGCCGCACTCTATTCTCGCGTTGGTCTGTTCGCGGCGTGGCATAAGCCTGCCAAGCCCTCTGACGTCTAGCCTTAGAGGCGATGGATATCACGATCTCCCCCGCTGCTTCGGCCGAATTTCAGGCCGCGGTTGACGCTATCCGATCTGCCGAAATTCGTGATGAGATCCACCTCAAGCAGATTGAAGAGCCAGAAAAACTTGCTACTCACGCGATTGCCTTCTCAGCGCACATCATTGAGGCACTAGCTACACCAGCCGACGCCGGTACCGGCCGATTCGTGCTCCTCTGGGAACCGGAAATGCAAGAAGCCTGGGGCTCAAAGTTTCGAGTGGTTTGTTTTGCGAAGTCCCCACTCGAGACCAACATCGGTGCCGATGAGCTGGGCTCTGACATTGCCTGGGCTTGGCTCACCGACGCTTTGAGCAACCGTCAGGCCGCCTATTCGAACGCTGCCGGCACAGCAACCCGCATCATCTCCAGCGGTTACGGTTCGCTTGCCACTCAGGCAGATCATGCGGAGCTCGAAGTGCGAGCATCGTGGTCGCCAAAGAGCTATGAGATCGGCCAGCACATCGAAGCGTGGCAAGACCTGGTGTGCATCATGTCGGGGTTTGCGCACCTTCCGCAGGGCGTATCCTCGATTTCCTCACGAGCCAACCGATGAGTTCAACCGAGGCCAACGCCGGGTCAGAGGACTCAACTGAAGTTCAACTCCCCCTTTTGGCAGCGCCGCGCGCCGAGGTTTTCCTGGTCGAAACTATCGAGGAACTAGAAGAAGCTGTTCAGACTCTGGCAGCTGGTTCAGGACCTTTCGCCGTAGATGCCGAGCGTGCCAGTGGTTTCAAGTACTCACAGCGCGCCTACCTCATCCAGGTTTATCGTGCCGGATCACCCATTTATCTAATTGACCCTGCAGCAATTGCGCCAACCGCGGATGAAGCCCCGTTTGCTGGATTGGCCGAGGTGCTTCGTAGTGACGCCTGGATTCTTCATGCCGCAAGTCAGGACATTCCTTGTCTGCGCGAACTTGGGCTCACCGCAACTAAGCTTTTCGACACCGAGTTAGGGTCGCGCATTGCCGGTCTCGAGCGAGTGGGTCTAGGTGCTGTTACTGAGGCCCTTCTAGGTGTTCGCCTTGCGAAGGAGCACTCGGCCGTAGATTGGTCAACCAGACCGCTTGCCAACGATTGGTTGAACTACGCGGCCCTTGATGTCGACGTCCTATTCGAACTTTGGGCAGCGGTAGAAGCGGTTCTAATCGAACGAAACAAGTTGGATTGGGCCAGCCAAGAGTTTGCAGCAACTCTCGCCGCACAGCCGAAAAGCGCCAAGGTAGACAAATGGCGTGGCATGACTGGTCTTCACGAGGTCAAAGATCAGCGAAAGCTTGCGATCGCAAGAGAACTCTGGACCGCACGCGAGAACCTTGCCGTAAAGCTAGACGTTTCACCAGGCAGACTAATCCCGGATTCGTCGATCGTTAATGTCGTCAAGGAAACCCCTAAGTCAAAGCCTCAACTGGCCGGAAATAGGTCTTTCGTGGGTCGCGCGAGCCGGAGTTACCTCGACACCTGGTGGAAGGCGATTGAAGACGGTTCAAACAGCCGTGACTTGCCTCCGCTAAAGGTTGCCGCCACCGGCATTCCTAACCACCGGATTTGGCCGACCAGGTTCCCCGAGGCAGATCGTCGCCTGAAGATTGTCAGGCCGATGATTGCTGAGTTGGCTGAGAAGCATGGGCTACCGGTTGAAAATGTTTTGACTCCGGATTACTTGAGAACCCTTTGTTTCGAGCCACCACTGTTTGAAATCAACGCTATAGCTAGTGCACTTAGAGTTCTTGGTGCCAGAGAATGGCAGATTGAACTAACGGCTCAACTAATCGTTGACGGCTTTGTTGCATCGCTAGAGGTAGCAGAACCATCCACAGACCTAGCGTGAGGCACACGCGAACCGACAACCTGAGCAACAATGTCACGAGCGATAGCCTGAGCCGTTAGGCCGGTATCCTCAAGAATTTGATTGCGTGTCGCGTGATCGATGAACTCGTCAGGCAGGCCAATCTCAGTCAAAGCTGTGTCCACCTGTGCTTCGCGAAGGTCTTGGCGAACGCGAGTGCCGATGCCGCCAACCTTGATTCCATCTTCGATGGTGACCATCAAACGGTGCTCTGCCGACATGGTCACCACTGACTTCGGAACTGGAACCACCCAGCGAGGGTCGATCACGGTAGCGCCAATCCCCTGCGCTGAAAGCAACTCAGCTACTTGCAACGCGGTGCTGGCCATGGAGCCAACCGACATAATCAGAACATCCTTGGCAGCGGACTGCTTCAAGATGTCGACACCATCGGCCGTGCGGCTCAGAGCAGGGATGACTGTGCCTGCGGTGCCTTTGCCGAAACGAATAACGGTCGGCTTGTCACGGACCTCTACGGCCTCATTCAATAGCTCTCTAAGGACATTTGCGTCGCGTGGAGAACTAAGTTTGATGCCTGGCACAATCTGAAGCATCGCCAAATCCCACATGCCGTGGTGGCTCGGACCATCAGGGCCCGTGATGCCGGCTCGGTCGAGCACGAAGGTGACGCCGGCATCGTGCAGCGCGACATCCATGAGTACCTGGTCGAAGGCGCGGTTCATAAAAGTTGCATAGACGGCAACGACCGGGTGGAGGCCGCCGAAAGCCATGCCGGCAGCTGACGTAACTGCGTGCTGCTCAGCGATTCCGACGTCAAAAACTCGGGCAGGATACTTTGAGGCGAATTTATCAAGCCCGACTGGAATGAGCATCGCTCCAGTGATTCCAACTACGTCGGGACGACGGTCAGCAACCTTAACGATTTCTTCACTGAAGACACTGGTCCATGACTGGCCGGCGCCCGACTCCAGAGACTTTCCGGTTTCAGGGTCGATCTGACCAACAGCGTGGAATTGGTCCTCTTCGTTCAGGGTCGCAGGGTCGTAGCCCTTGCCCTTCTGCGTAATGGCGTGAACGATGACCGGATTCGCGTATTTTTTCGCTTGGGTAAGCGCCTGTTCCATCGCATCCAAGTCGTGGCCGTCGATTGGGCCGATGTACTTGATGTCTAGGTTCGGGAAGAGTCCCTTAGGCGCAAATGAACCTAGAAGGCCCTTGCCGGCGCCGCGGGCGGCCGAATAAGTCAGGCGACCGAGTAGGCCAAAGCGATAGAAGAAGCTTTTGCTCGCACGATATAGCTTGCGATAGACGCGTTCGGTGCGAATGCCGTTTAGGTATCGAGCAAGGCCACCAATGGTTGGCGCGTATGAACGACCATTGTCGTTGACCACGATGACGAGTTTGCGATCGTTGTCATCCGAGATGTTGTTTAGTGCTTCCCAAGTCATTCCGCCGGTTAGCGAGCCGTCGCCAACAACGGCAATTACGTAGCGATCATCCTGGTGAGTGAGCTTGTATGCCTTTGCGATGCCGTCGGCCCAAGAAAGCGATGAACTCGCGTGTGAACTCTCGACGATGTCGTGAACTGACTCGCTTCGCTGTGGATAACCGGCCAAGCCGTCTCGTTGGCGCAACGTTGAGAAATCTTGGCGTCCGGTAAGAAGCTTGTGCACATAAGACTGGTGACCAGTGTCGAAAATTATTGAGTCATTTGGAGAATCAAAAACCCGGTGAATGGCAACCGTGGTTTCAACTACGCCAAGGTTAGGACCCAAGTGCCCGCCGGTTTTGGCAACCGATTTGACCAGGAATGCACGAATCTCGGCGCATAGGCTAACGAGTTGCTCCTCTGAGAGCGCATCGAGATCACGTGGACCCTTGATGTTTTCTAGAAGACTCATAGCCTATGCAACCGAGATTAACGAACCAGTATTTCCCTTAGGAAACGAGGCTACGCAATACGTATTGAAGGATTCCACCATTGCGGTAGTAGTCCGCCTCGCCGGGAGTGTCGATACGAACAACTGCATCAAACTCAACAACTGCCTTCCCGGCTGCTGAATTCGCTGATGGAGCTGCCGAAACACGAACAGTCTTAGGAGTGACACCCTTGTTTAGTTCTTCAACACCGGTGATGCTGAAGACTTCGGTGCCGTCCAGGCCAAGTGAATCGGCGTTCTGACCCGCTGGGAACTGCAGTGGCAGCACACCCATACCGATTAGGTTGCTGCGGTGAATGCGCTCGAAGCTTTCGGTGATGACAGCGCGAACACCAAGCAGGCTGGTGCCCTTAGCGGCCCAGTCACGTGATGAACCCGAGCCATACTCCTTGCCGCCGAGGATTACCAGTGGAGTGCCCTCGGCCTGGTAGTTGCTCGAAGCGTCATAGATGAACGCCTGTGGGCCATCAGCCTGGGTGAAGTCGCGGGTGTAGCCACCCTCAACGTCGTTCAGCAGCTGGTTGCGCAGGCGGATGTTCGCGAAGGTTCCACGAATCATTACCTCGTGGTTTCCACGACGTGAACCGTAGCTGTTGAAGTCAACGCGCGAGATTCCGTTCTCAGTTAGATACTGACCGGCCGGTGAGTCAACCTTGATTGAACCCGCTGGGCTGATGTGGTCAGTGGTAACCGAGTCGCCCAGCTTCGCTAGAACACGAGCACCAAGGATGTCCTTGACGGCATCCGGGGTCATCTTCATGCCATCGAAGTAAGGCGGCTTGCGAACGTAGGTTGACTTTGCATCCCACTCGAAGACTGCACCCTTAGGGGTAGGAAGTGACTTCCAGCGGTCGTCACCCTCGAAAACGCCGGCGTACTGGGTCTTGAACATCTCTGAGTTGATTGACTCGTCGATGGTCTTCTGAACCTCAGCAGCAGTCGGCCAGATGTCTGCCAAGTAGACCGGGTTACCCTCGGTGTCCTCGCCAAGAGAATCTGACTCGAAGTCGAAGTCCATAGTTCCAGCAAGTGCATAAGCAATAACTAGCGGAGGTGAAGCCAAGTAGTTCATCTTCACATCTGGGCTAATGCGACCCTCGAAGTTGCGGTTACCAGAAAGAACTGCGGTAACGGCTAGGTCGTTGTGGTTGATCGCCTCAGAGATCTCGTCTGAAAGTGGACCAGAGTTTCCGATACAGGTTGCGCAACCGTAACCAACTAGGTTGAAGCCAAGTGCATCTAGGTCCTTGGTTAGGCCAGCCTTGTTGTAATACTCGGTGACAACCTTTGAACCTGGCGCAAGCGAAGTCTTCACCCATGGCTTGGCCTTTAGACCCTTGGCAACCGCATTGCGAGCTACCAGACCGGCAGCCAACATCACGGATGGGTTAGAGGTGTTGGTGCATGAGGTGATCGATGCAATAGCAACGTGACCGTTGTTCATTGCGAAGTCCTGGCCCTTGACCGCAGTCGGCTTTGAAGCTTCTGCCGAGTAGCTCGGTAGGACCTTCTCGAAGGCAGCCTTTGCGTCGCTAAGGACGATGCGGTCCTGAGGGCGCTTCGGGCCGGCAATAGAAGGAACCACAGTGCTTAGGTCTAGCTCTAGATATTCGCTGAAGCGAGGCTCGATGCTTGGGTCGTGCCATAGGCCCTGGGCCTTGCTGTAAGCCTCTACTAGGTCAATCTGCTCCTGTGGACGACCGGTGATGCGCAAGTAGTCGAGGGTAACTTCGTCGATTGGGAACATCGCAGCGGTTGAACCGAACTCTGGGCTCATGTTTCCGATAGTGGCACGGTTCGCCAATGGCACCGAGCTGACGCCGGCACCATAGAACTCAACGAACTTGCCAACAACGCCGTGCTTACGAAGCATCTCGGTGATGGTTAGAACCACGTCAGTTGCGGTAACGCCGGTAGAAATCTGGCCGGTTAGCTTGAAG
>ERZ650301.411-NODE-411-length-11725-cov-8.537446_pt1 | contig 11725 bp, 11 predicted proteins | sample MGYA00376237_ERZ650301 | MGnify/ENA primary metagenome ERZ650301 (study PRJEB26733, sample SAMN07839255) | wastewater metagenome | biome: small river; feature: stream; material: water | place: USA: North Carolina | collected 2016-04-05 ...
CACTGCTGTTAGAGGCCAAAGCCCAAGAGCCACAACCCGAGCTGCACATCAAAGCCCAAGGCAAAGCCAAGTACGAAGCCGTGGCCGGTGTGCTGGCCAGCGCCCAGCGTCAGGGCCTGACCAAGATTGGCATTGTGGGCACGGAGCAATTCGCTGCGCCTTAACCTCGGGTAATTACCAAGCCATGGCCCTCGTGTAGCCATGGTGACTCTCATGCAAAGAAGCTGTCGATAGGATGCCGTCATCCAATCCATCAGGAGCGTTGCATGGTTCAGTTCACACTCAACGGTCAAGCCGTTCGAAGTACCGCCCCCAACAGCACGCCGCTGCTGAACGTATTAGCCAACGACCTTCAGATCAATGGTGCCAAGTTCGGCTGCGGCAAAGCACAGTGCAACGCATGCTTGGTCATGGTGGATGGCAATCCCATGAAATCATGTGTCGCCCCTATCTCTACAGTTGCTGGCCGCAGCGTGACCACACTGGCCGGCATGAAAGAAGGGGACAAACCCAGTCGTTTGCAACAAGCCTTCATTGATGAACAAGCTGCTCAATGCGGCTACTGCACATCAGGAATGATCATTCAAGCGCAGGCCCTGCTTGACAGAAATCCACACCCCACCGATGCCGAAGTGCGCACCGCGCTCGATGGCAACTTATGCCGATGTGGCGCACACAACCGCATCGTGCGCGCCGTCTTACGCGCCGCGAAGGAGGCTTGATCATGCACAAGCAACTGCCCACCAACCGTCGCAACTTTCTAAAAACCACAGGCTATTTATCGCTGGCATTCGCCATTCCGCTAGACAGCACATTGGCACAAGCCACAGGCGGCAAGCCTCGTCTACCAGGCGATTTACAAAACAACAGAAAGCTCAGTGCATGGTTACGTGTGAACGCCAATCAAACCGTGACGCTGCTTGTTGGCAAGGTCGAGTTGGGCCAAGGAATCCTGACCGCTGTGACGCAAATTTGTGCCGATGAATTAGACATCGACTTCAAACGCGTCCACGTCATTTCAGGCGACACCGCACTGGTGCCCAACGAGGGTGTCACCGCTGGCTCCTTTTCTATGCCTTACTGCGCCACAGCGGTGCAATATGCATCTGCTGAGGTGCGCGCCATTCTGCTTGACCTTGCTGCTGAAAAACTCAAGCAACCACGCACGAATTTATCTGTGCAAGACGGCAAAGTTATGGCGGGCGATGGCAGCAGCATCGCTTACTGGGATTTGGTGCTGGGTGAGGCACTTGACCGTGAGGCCACAGGCTCCGTCAAACCCAAACCAGCGAACCAGCATCAATACATTGGTCAACCTGTTCACCGCATCGACTTGACACCGAAGATGTTGGGTGAAGCCAGTTTTCTGCAAGAGCACCGACCACCAGGCATGCTGTTTGGTCATTTGGTAAGGCCTCCTACGTATGCGGCTAAGCTGCTATCGGTCAACATCGCCAGTGCACAAAAAATGCCTGGCGTGGTGAAGGTGGTGCGCAATGGGAGCTTCTTAGGTGTGATTGCCAAACGCGAAGAACAAGCTCTCGCCGCAGCCCATGCTTTGAATGCATCAGCCAAATGGCAAGTTGAAAAAAAGCTGCCCACGCATGAAGGCATCTTCGATTGGTTGCGCAGCACAAAACCCAACCGCATCATTGAAACCAAAGTACAGCCGCGAGCGGGCGGTGAGCCTGCAGCCAAAACCCTCGAAGCGACCTATTACCGGCCATATCACATGCATGCCTCCATCGGCACATCGGCAGCCATTGCCACGATGGGGTCAGATGGCGTGATGTTGATTCAGACGCACAGTCAATCTGTGTTTGAAACGAGCACCGCCATCGCCAAGATGCTGGGCCTTGACGCCAGCAAAGTACGCTGCCAGCACATGCAGGGTGCTGGTTGCTATGGCCACAACATGGCCGACGATGCAGCGGCTGATGCCGCCCTGCTGGCAATGGCTGTACCAGGCCAACCCGTGCGATTGCAATACACACGAGAGCAAGAACACAAATGGGAGCCTTATGGCTCAGCCATGGTGATTCAAACCAAAGCCGGCGTGGATGCCAATGGCAACGTGTTGGATTGGGATTTGCAAATTTGGTCTACCCCGCATGGCACGCGACCTGGTGGAGAGCCTGGCAATTTGCTCTCGGCGCGTTACCTAGAAAAACCTTTTGCACAGCCCGTCCCCACCAACGGCGGGCCACCCAACTACGCAGCCGATCGCAATGGCATCGCCTTGTATGACTTTGCGGGACACAAGGTATTGACGCATTTCATCACCGACATGCCGGTGCGCGTTTCATCCACACGTGGCTTGGGTGCGTATGCCAACGTTTTTGCCATTGAGTCATTCATGGATGAGTTGGCGTTGGCGGCCAACATTGACCCGCTCACATACCGTTTGCGCTTCTTGAAAGACGAACGCGTACGTGACGTGCTGCAAAAAGCAGCTGACAAATTTGGTTGGAACAGTTGGAAGAAGTCCCCCAACCGCGGTAAAGGCATTGGCTTTGCGCGCTACAAAAACATTGCGGGCTATTGCGCGGTGGCTTTAGAAGTGGAGGTCAATCCACGCAACGGACACATTCGTGTTTTACGTGCCGTCGCTTCAGCGGACACAGGCCACATCGTCAACCCTGATGGTGTGAGCAATCAGATTGAAGGAGGATTGATTCAATCTCTGAGCTGGTCTCTGAAAGAAGAAGTCAAGTTTGACGATACCCAAATTTTGTCCACCGACTGGAACAGCTATCCCATCCTCACCTTCTCGGAAGTGCCTCCGGTTGAAGTGGTGCTGATCAACCGTCCAGGAGCCCCCTTTTTGGGAACAGGCGAAGCATCGCAAGGCCCCACCAGTGCCGCATTGGCCAACGCGGTATTTGATGCAACAGGTGTGCGCTTTCGTCGACTGCCCCTCACACCAGAACGCGTCAAACAAGGTTTGGATAAAAAAGGGACTACATGACATTATTCAAAACACTCAGTGCCATCGCTCTGTGCATTTGCACGTGGCCATGCTTGGCGCAAAGCAGCGCTGCACGCGACTACCCCAATCACCCCATCAAAATGGTCATCCCCTACGCAGCGGGCGGCCCTATGGATTTCATCGGTCGCACGCTCAGCCCGCGTTTGGCACAAAGCTTGGGACAACCTTTGGTGATTGATAACCGCGCAGGCGCAGGTGGTGCAATTGGTACGGACGTGGTGGCCAAATCGGCACCTGACGGCTACACCCTGCTCAACACCTCATCCAGCCATGCCAGCTTGCCGGTGGTGTCAGCCAGCCTGCCGTACGACCCCATCAAAGACTTCGCCCCCATCACCTTGGTCGCCAACAGCGTGGGCTTTGTGGTGGCCGCACGACCAGACCTCCCTGTGAAAACTCTGAAAGAGTTGCTCGCCGACGCCAAAGCCAATCCAGGCAAGTACACCTTTGGCTCAGGCGGTGTTGGTAACGTGATGCACTTCGCTGGCGAATTCCTCAGCACAAGTGCCGATGTGAAGATGACGCATGTGCCCTTCAAAGGGGTGAGTCAATCGCTCAATGACTTGGTGGCAGGCCGCATCGATTTCGTCATTGGCGCCCCCACTGCTGTGCTGCCTCTGGTCAAAGCTGGCAAGCTCAAAGCCTTGGCCATCACTGCACGCAAACGCTGGAGTGAGTTGCCCGATGTGCCCACCATCGATGAATCCGCTGTGAAAGGTTTTGTCTACACCCCTTGGTACGGCTTTTGGTTCCCAGCTGGCGTGCCTGCTGAACACATCGCTCGGATGCGCAATGAGGTCGTCAAACTTTTAGAAGACCCAGAGATCAAACGCGCATTTGCCGAGCAAGGCTTCGCTACCGTAGGCTCTACGCCTGCGGAGTTCAGCAAAGTCATTGCAGACGAGATTGCCATGAATAAAAAATTGGCGACTCGCGTGGACTTCACGCAATAAATTCAACAAGGAGACTTCGATGTTTCACACCACGACTGACAGTTCTTGCAACCACTGCACGCCGCGTCGCAGCTTTTTGACAGGTTTGCTCACAGCCTCTGCTGCCACCGTGTTGCCTTCATGCGCCACCACCTCCAAAGATGCGCCACTGCCTGCCCAGGCCAAACGTGCCTTGGTCGACGTGCATCACCATGTGTGGGCACCCGCATTTTTGAAAGAACTGGAATCACGCAAGTTGGCGGAACCACCGGCACGCAACTGGTCACTCAACAAAACCATGGATGACATGGCCAAAGCCGGTGTGACCTACACCCTCACCTCGCCCACCACACCCGCGGCAGGCTTTGGTGATGTGGCCACCATGCGCAGCATGGCACGCATCAGCAACGAGTACGGTGCACAGCTCGCACGCGACTACCCCAACCAGTTTGGTTTCTTTGCCACGCTGCCCATGCTCGATGTAGATGGTGCGCTGGCCGAAATCGCCTACAGCTGTGATGTCCTGAAAGCCAACGGCATTGCCATGCTCACCAGCTACAACGGCAAGTGGTTGGGTGACAAAGCATTTGCGCCCATCATGGATGAAATCAATCGACGCAAACTCATCGTCTACACACACCCGTCCAACACACAGTGCTGCCAAAACTTGCAAGAAGGTGTGCCAGGGTCCACGATTGAATTTGCAACCGACACCACACGCACCATCACCAGTTTGTTGTTCAGTGGTACGGCCACTCGCTGCAAAGACATCAAGTTCATCTTCTCGCATGCGGGCGGCACCATGCCCTTCTTGGTCGAGCGCCTCGTCATGTTGCCCAAACTCAATGCGAACTTTGGCAAGATCTTGCCCAGCGAACAAGTGCTGCCCACCTTGCGCAGCTTCTATTACGACACGGCCCAAGCGTCGCATCCGGGGGCCATGCTGTCGCTGCTGAATTTGGTCGATGTGTCGCAGGTGGTGTTTGGCACAGATTTCCCGTACCGCACATCGCTTGACCATGTGAAAGGCCTCATGGCCATGGGCTTTAGCATGAACGACCTCACCGCGATTGAGAGCCGCAACGCCCTGCGCATACTCGGCCGCGCTTAAATCTAGACAGAACTCGGCACGGTGGTGGAAGCGCGCACCACCAGCTGGGGGCGCAGCACCACCGTGGCATCTTGGCTACCGGGCCTATGACGCAAAGCGTCCAGCAACAAACGAGCAGCTCTGCGACCCATTTCGTAATGTTGAATCCGCACCGAGGTCAAAGGTGGATTGACTTGGTCTAGCAGCTGCATGTCGTTGTGTCCCACCACCGACACATCACTTGGCACGCTCAGTCCTGCTTGCTTCAACGCTTGCAAAGCACCCAAGGCCAACAAGTCATTGGCAGCCACCACGGCTGTGAAGTGCGTTTTGTCACGTTTGGTCAGCAAAGCGTGCATCGCCACCTGACCGCTGTCCACCAAATAAGCATCAGCAGCAACTCTGTTTTTGGCCGACAAACCGTGCTCACGCATGGCTTGCTCAAAACCCAATCGTCGAGCAAGCCCCGTAGACAAGGTCTCAGGACCTGCCAAATGAGCAATACGTTTGTGACCCAACGCCACCAAGTGATCAACAGCCAAACGCATACCCAACATGTCGTCGCTGATCACGGCAGGCAAATGGCCACGTCCATCGGTGCGGTTGATCAATACGATTTGCGCACCACTTTGTCGCAAGCTGTCTAACCACGCATCATCACGGGTGGCTGTGGCCACCAAAAAACCTTCCACGCGCTGGGCTTGCATGCGCTCAATGGCCAATTGCGTCGCATCGACGCTGTGATCGGGGCGTGAGGTGTTGGCCAAAAGGGCAAAGTAGCCCTCTTCATCAAGGGCATCTTCAATGCCACGCAGGATGGGGGGGAAAACAGGGTTGGTAATGTCCGGCAACAGCACCCCCACGGTTTTGGATCGCCCACGGCTCAAAGCCGAGGCCGCATGGTTAGGTCGGTACCCCAAGTCGCGAGCGGCCGCCTCGATGCGTTGTAACAAATCAGCCGCAACCAAATGCCGACGCTCAGCGTCCATGGCACGCGAGACTGTGGACTTGTGAACGCCCAAGTGCTGAGCGAGATCTTGCAAAGTGGGCGCAGAAGAACGTGACATGACAGGCAGTTTATTGCAACCGGTCGCTTGAGCGACAAGTTAGGGTAAATCGTAGTTTCTGTTTGACTGAGCGTTGCCTATCATCGTCCAAACTGCAACCGGTTGCAAAACTTTTAGAACAGACTGCATTTGCGAGAAATTTACCCATGTCGTCACCATCCATCGCACTTCCGACCACACCGGAATCCATACTGCCTCTGGTCATTCAAGCTATGTCACGCACGCCTGATGTGCGCTTGCGTGAGTTGATGGCATCGCTCACTTCGCATCTGCATGCGTTCATTTTGGAAACACAAGTCACAGAAGAAGAGTTTGAGCGTGCTGTGAAGTTCCTCATCGACATCGGTCAAGCCACGGGCGAGAAAACCAACGAAGTGATTTTGGCGGCCGATTTGCTTGGCGTGTCTTCACTAGTGGCTGTGCTGAACAACCCTGCCAATCACCCCGATGCACATGCGCAAGACGAGGCCGCATCGCATGCGGCGTTGCTAGGCCCCTTTTGGCGCGCCAATGCACCTGTTTGCCAAAGCGGCGACAGCATTGCGAGAGGCAACACACAAGGCGTGCCACTTGAGGTGCGTGGCGTGGTGTACGACAAGCACGGAAAACCGTTGGCCAACGCCACGGTCGATGTGTGGCATGCCTCGCCAGTGGGCCTTTATGAGAACCAAGATGATGCGCAAGAAAACATGAACCTGCGCGGTCGCTTCAAAACAGACGCGCACGGTGCGTACTTCTTCAAAACGGTTCGGCCCGCTGGCTACCCCGTGCCCACCCATGGACCATGCGGTGATTTGCTACGCGCACAACTGCGTCATCCCAACCGCCCTGCACATTTGCACTTCATGGTGTCAATGCCTGGCCACAAAGTCTTGATCACGCAAGTGTTTGCAGATGGCGATGAGAACCTCACCAGCGACCCCGTATTTGGTGTAACCGCACCGCTGGTTGGCAATTTTGAGGAACGCACCGTCAACGGCCAACGCCAAGCGAGCCTCACACACGACTTTCATTTGGTAGAGGGCGAGATGACTTTCCCACATCCCCCTATCCCCTGATCTGTTTTGCCTTCATACAAAAACAAGGAATTTATGACCTCTAGCTTTGAACCCACAGACTCATTGACAGGCCGCGTGGCCGTCATCACCGGCGGCACAGGTGCCATCGGCTTGGCCAGCGCACACCGGCTTGCCAAACTTGGCGCACGCTGCGTGTTGATTTACAACTCAGAATCACCTGAAGCCGCAGCAGCGAAAGCGGCCGCCTTGCCTGGCTCGGGACATCTCAGCTTCAAAGCACAAATCACAGACAGCGCGTCGCTCCAAAAAGTTGCCGATCAAGTGGCAGCGCAATGCGGTGTGGTGCATATCTTGGTCAACAGTGCGGGTTACACCAAAGCTGTGCCAGCAGCAGATTTAGAAGGGTTGAGCGACGAGCTGATTGACGACATTTTGAAAGTCAACTTTCGTGGTGTGATCGCCACCATTCGAGCCTTCATGCCTTTGCTCAAAAAATCAGAAGACGGCTTGATCGTCAACATTTCATCCATCGCTGGCTTCACGGGTACCGGCAGCAACTTGGCCTACGTAGCAGCCAAAGCCAGCATTGATGTGGTGGGCGACGCGCTTGCCAAAGCCTTTGCGCCATACGTGCGTGTGATCTCGGTATCACCGGGGGTGGTGGATTCCACTTTTGTGCCAGGCCGTGGCGCGGACTTCAACGACAAGGTGGCCCCCACTATTCCACTGCGCCGCATCGGCACAGTAGACGACGTGGCCGCTGTGGTGCAAGCCTGCGCGACCACGATGCGTTATGTCACGGGCACACGCATCGTGGTTGACGGTGGCCGCCACCTTTGATTGAAAAGTAAAACTGATATGAGCCAAAAAACATTTCTCACATGCGCGGTGACCGGCAACATCACGACGCCAGACCAAACCCCACACCTGCCCGTCACACCAGCGCAGATCGCGGATGAATGCTTAGCAGCAGGCGAAGCTGGTGCAGCAGCCGTACACATCCATGTGCGTGACCCTCAAACAGGCAAGCCATCGATGGAGCTGGAGCTCTACCGTGAAGTGTTTGACAAAGTGCGGCGCGCCAATCCCGAGCTGATCATCAACCTGACCACAGGCCCTGGTGGCCGCTTCATTCCCAGCTTGGAAGACCCACGCGTGGCTGCCCCCGGCTCGACACTGGTTCAACCTGAAATACGAGTGAAACATGTGCGCATACTCAAGCCCGATGTGTGTTCGCTCGACCTCAACACCATGAACTCAGGCGGTGATGTGGTGATCAACACACCACGCAATGTGCGCATCATGGCCAAGGTCATGCGCGAGGCAGGCGTCAAGCCAGAGCTTGAAATTTTTGACTCGGGTGACATGCATTTGGCACGCGACTTGATTGCAGATGGCACGCTTGATGGCCCCGGCATGTGGACCTTTGTGACAGGCGTGAAGTACGGCTTCTCCCCCTCCCCCGAAACCTTGCTGTATGCGCGCAGCCTTTTGCCAGCGGGTGCCATTTGGTCTGCCTTTGGCATTGGCCGTTTCGAGTTTCCCATCGTGGCGCAAGCTTGGTTGGCAGGCGGTCATGTGCGTGTGGGCATGGAAGACAACATCTATTTGGAAAAAGGCGTACTGGCCAAAAGCAATGCCGAGTTGGTCACCAAAGCCAAACGCATCATCGAAGACTTGGGCGGCGAATTGGCCAACCCACGCGAAGCGCGCGCAATGCTGAACTTGCCTGTACGCACTCAATAAAAAAAGGAACTCAACGAATGTCGATTCAAAAAGAAGACTTGCGCGCTGTGCGCGTCAATGCAAAAGCAGCTTCCGCCGATGAACTGGCACCCACCATTGAAAAGCAAACCCCGCCCGCCTTGCAAAAAGGAGAAGCCTTGATACGCGTGCGCAGTGCAGGCGTGAACCCCAGTGACGTCAAAGCAGCGCTAGGCATCATGCCGCAAGCAGTGTTTCCACGCACACCAGGCCGTGATTTTGCGGGGGTTGTGGTAGATGGCCCCAGCGCATGGGTGGGCAAAGACGTGTGGGGTTCAGGTGGCGATGTGGGCATCACACGCGATGGCTCACACGCTGGCTGGTTGGTGCTACCCGAAGCTGCATTGCGTGAGAAACCCAAAAACTTGAGTTTTGAAGAAGCAGGCTCGGTGGGAGTGCCCTTCATCACAGCTTATGAAGGCTTCCGTCGCAGCGGCATGCCACAGCGCGGACAAACCGTAGCCGTGATGGGTGCCAACGGCAAAGTGGGCCAAGCGGCAGTGCAGCTCGCGGCGCAAGCCGGTGCCCATGTAATTGCCGTGCGACGCGGTGCTGGCGAATGGGATGGCCCATCCAAGGGCGTGCACACCATCGACGCCAAAACCGAAGATGTGGCTGCACGCATCCGTGAACTGAGCGATGGCAAAGGCGCCCACATTGTGTTCAACACCGTGGGCAGCCCTTACTTTGAAGCGGCCAACAAAGCCATGGCCAAAGGTGCCACGCAAATCTTCATTTCCACCATCGAGCGCCCTGTGCCGTTTGACATCTTCACGTTCTACCGTGGCATGCACACCTATGTGGGCATCGACACCTTGGCGCTCAATTGCATCGAAACCAACGAACGCATGGAAGCCATGCGCGCAGGCTTTGAGGCAGGAACATTGCATCCCTTTGTGGTGAGTCCAGACGCGGTGTTCTCACTCGACCAAGTATTGGAGGTCTACAAAGAAGTGCTGAGTGGCGCAAGCCGCCGCGTAGTGCTTAACCCTTGAGGCGAATCATGCACATCACACGTTTGAATCAAGCGCCCGAATACGTTGCGCCCAATCACATCAACATGCAATGCTTGCGTCTACAAGGACGCGAAGCAGGACCTGCCGTGCAATTGTGGATGGGCATGCTGATCTTGCAACCCGGTGGCCACACATCGCTCGACGGGTCGCCGATTGAAAAGCATTACGTGGTCCTGCAAGGTGAACTCACGTTGGTGAGTGAGCTCGATGGCGTGGAAACACGTGAGGTATTGCACACATTCGACTCATGCCGCTTTGCCCCCGGTGAGAAACGTCAAATCATCAACCACACCCAACAAGAAGCGCGGATCTTGTTGGCCATGCCTTTTGATCCCCCCGCTGCTTGAATCAATTGAATACAACAGGAGACAAAACCATGAACAACCACACACCATTCACACGACGCCAAACTTTGCAATGGGCTACCGCCTTGACCGCAGGAGCAGCCTTGCCCAGCTTCGCACAGTCAGATTGGCCCAAAGATAAAACCATCACCTTCATCGTGCCGTTCACAGCGGGCAGCGGCACAGATGTGATTGCGCGCACCGTGGCCGAAAAACTCGGCCCTATCTTGGGTGCGCAAATCGTGATCGACAACAAAACTGGCGCAGGCGGCACTGTGGGCGCAGCCTTGGTCGCCAAGGCACCTGCCGATGGTTACACCATGCTGGTTCACAGCTCGGGCCATGTGGTGAACCCTGCGCTGTACCCCAAACTCAGCTATGACACCTTGAAGGACTTTGACGGCATCAGTCCCTTGGCAAGTTTGCCCAATGTGATCGTGGTGTCGCCTAACAAAGGCTACAAAGATGTGGCGGACTTGGTCGCCAAAGCTAAGGCGCAACCGGGCGTGCTCAACTACGCATCAGCCGGTAACGGTTCAGCCACACACATGAATGCCGAGAAGTTTCGCGTCGCCGCTGGCATACAAGCGCAACATGTGCCTTATCGCGGCACACCTGAGGCATTGACCGAAACTGCGTCGGGCCGCATCGATTGGTTCTTTGCACCGCTGGTGTCCGCCTTGCCATTGATTCAAAGCGGCCGCCTGCAAGCCTTGGCGGTCAGCACGGCAACACGCTCACCCTTGCTACCCAATGTGCCGTCTATTTCAGAGGCAGGTTTTGCCAGTGCGGCCTATACCTTCTGGGTGGGTTTGTTTGTCACAGCCAAAACGCCTAAGCCCATTGTGCAAAAAATTCATGCGGGTGTGATGAGTGTGTTGGCCATGCCCGAGGTCAAAGACCGTCTTGAAAAGCTGGGCGCAGCAGGCATGCCCATGGCGCAAGATGCATTTGAGAAATACCTCGATGCAGAAACTTTGTCAGCCGCGCAGCTGGTCAAAGCTGCGGGCATTCGCATCGAATAACGTGATGACACACCAAAGGCATCAGGCCACGATGCCTTTGTCTTTGAGTGCTTGAATTTGCGCGGCGGTCAGGCCCATTTCACCCAACACCGCATCCGTGTCTTGTCCAATGGTGGGCGCGTTGCGTCGGTGGCTGCCAGGTGTGCGTGACAACTTCGGGATGATGCCGGGCACGGCCAGCGAGGTGCCATCGTCCATCTGCACCTGTTGAATCATGTCGCGTGCTTGGTAGTGCGGGTCTGCCGCAATGTCGGCCACGGTGTAGATGCGGCCAGCGGGTACGGCCGCTTTGTCTAGGGCTTGCAGCACTTGTTCAACACTGAGTTGTGCGGCCCACGCGCCAATGGCGGCGTCAATTTCGGCCACGCGTTTGACGCGGCCTGCGTTGTCCGCCAGCGCGGGGTCGTTGCCCAAATCGTCACGGCCCAGCGTGTGCATGAGGCGTTTGAAAATGCTGTCGCCATTGCCCGCAATCAGCA
>ERZ650301.412-NODE-412-length-11705-cov-5.827725_pt1 | contig 11705 bp, 2 predicted proteins | sample MGYA00376237_ERZ650301 | MGnify/ENA primary metagenome ERZ650301 (study PRJEB26733, sample SAMN07839255) | wastewater metagenome | biome: small river; feature: stream; material: water | place: USA: North Carolina | collected 2016-04-05 ...
CCATTTGCTTGCACAAATGCCCAGCCTCTAACCACGCGCTGTAGTGGGTCGGGTCTAAACGCAACGTCTGTGCAAACGCCTCGCGTGCGGGCATCCACTGCAACAGGTGCACCAAACAACGTGCTTTCATCAACCACGCGGGCACCAAGCCATCATGATGGGCCAAGGCTTGTGTGGCCAGCGTTAAGGCTTGCTCCCACTCGCCTTTTTTAAAGGCGGCATTGCCTTCGTTAAACGCTTGAGCGGCAGCAGTTTCGTTGTGTTGTTGGGTCATGCTATTTATTTAGATTTCTCTGTACCAAACCAACGCTGCACATCAGCGCTAGGTAAAAACACATGGTCGCGCACGGCCATGTCGGGTTGAATGTCTGTGGGTTGTGCCGACACATAGGGGGCCTCGGTCTGGAGTGCGAAATGCACATAGCCCCAGCGCTGCATGAAATGCTGCCACGCAGCCACATTGGCACCTGGCAATATCTCGGCCACCACCGCTGGGCGCCATTGCGTCAGCACCTGCTCGCCACCGGCCAGCACGGCCAACTCAAGTGACTCCACATCCATCTTGATCAGCAAAGGCACGCTGCCAGCCAAATGCATTTGGTCTGCCAACACCGTGTCTAACGTGTGCACAGGCACTGTGCGTTGCTGCGAATGCTGCACCCGAAAATGAGGGTTCAACGACGCCGAGGTTTCTAACAAACCATGGTCTGCCAGCGGGAAGTGCAACACCTGCTCCCCCACCTGCTCGCCCAGCGCTACCCGCAACAAACGCACACAGCCGTCTTGTTCAGACAACGCCACATTGGCCGCCAAGACATCGGCAATCTCTTGCACAGGCTCCACGGCCAGCACTTGCCTTGCGCCACTGGTGGCAGCCAACAAACTATAAAAACCTGTGTTGGCCCCCACGTCTAGCACCAGCGGTGACACACGTGCACACCACATCGCCAGCAATGACGGCAACGGTGCCTCGTAACTGGCCCAGCCCTTTTGGTGCACCTGCATCGCCACTTGATCGCGGCCTGCGCACAAATCCATCCAAAAACGGCCTGCTGGCACATCCACCTGCGTCACATGGTTAAGCCACATTTGCAGCCTCCAATCCATTCGCATGTTGTGGCAAACGGTACTGCGCCGCTTCGTCACCCAGCACATGCAACCAAGCGGCATTCAAGCTCGCCTCAAACTGCGCCACATCAAAACGCGCCACCGTCGCTTGACCTGCGGCACGACGCCTATCGACCGTTGAAACATCGGCTTGCACATCGGCCGCCAGCGCGTGGACCAAAGCCTCTAAATCACCCTCTGCCACCCAACGTCCGTTTTCGGGTGTGGCATACGTCACACCGCCCTGCCCGGTAAAACCAGCCACGAGGCAACCTGCGGCCATCGCCTCTAAAGGCGGCAAACCCAAACCTTCGAGATGACTCAAACTGGCAAACACCTGCGACTCGGCCAACACCTGCGCCACCTGCGCGCGGCCCATGTTGCTGATCTCTATCCACGGCACATCGGCCAACTGGGGATACATGCTGACAAACATGGACTTGAGCAACTGCGCCTCTGCAGGCCGCTTGCGCGGCATGAAAGCAATTTGGCGCTTGCGCTGCACACCGGGCTGCTGCCCCGCTTGGGCAAACACGGGCAACACAAAAGGCTGCACCACCTGCCAATCAATCGTGCTGCCCCAACGCTGCAACACCTCACGCGTGAAACTGCTGCAACACAACGCACCAAACAAACCAAACGTGTTCAATGCCTGCATGCTGTCAAACGAGCGAAACGTATAAAAGGGGTTTTGGTTGTGCATCACCACACGGCACTGTTGCGCCATGGTGCGCCAAGCGGGCAGCGGTGTTACCTCGGGCATCACCACCACATCATGTGGCGCAAACTTTAGGGCTGCACCATGCTGCACCATCGGCACAGAAAACGGACGGCTGGGCATCTCCACCTGCGAGGTGTCATCTAACAACACCACCGCACGCCAGCCCAACTTGCGCAAAGTAGCCACATTCTGAAAATTCACCAACTCGCCACCGGCAGACATGGGCAAACGGCATGCGTAATAAATGGTGGGTTTATACAAATTCATCTGAATTTAATTTTTGCATGAAAACCCCACGCCCTTGTGAGGCGTAGGGTTTGCGCGTTGAAGGGTCGCGCTTACCCGTGATTCACCACCAGCATGTGCTGCTCAATCAACAACTGCGCGGCAGCGGAAGACGAGGCGTTGTACACCGCATAGGTGTGACCGCCTTCTGTCACGCTGGTGCCGGCGTTGGCCCAGTTCACTAAGTCGAGTTCTACCGTGTCGTTGGCGTCGCCGTTGAGAGTGAGCTGATGCACCGAAGCAGACGTCACCACAGGCGCAGCCAATACATCGGCCAATGTCAGTTTCACTGTGTTGGCCGATGTGTCGGCAGACATATCCACGCCTGACACCAACGACAAATTGCTCACGTTAGATAAATCCAAGCTCTCGCCGTTATGCAAGGTCTTCACCATCGCGGAGGCCATTTGCAACCATGCGTCCACCATCTCATGCGTCACGCCATCGCTAGATGTGAAAGTTGAAAAACCATTCAACATATTTCCATTTTGAAATACTAACTCTGTGTTGGGGTGCAAATTAATACTTACTACATTCACCTCGGCCAAAGTCCGTAACTCGCCAGCGTCCGTCACGCCATTACTGTTTGCATCAACCCACACGCGCAATTTATCGAAATTGGCATCGCTAGCATCAATTTTCCCGTCAGCGTTTGTATCCATGTCTGCTAAGGCAGCCCAACCATCTGTTGCCACTGAACCATTCGTCAATAGGGTGTTGTTACCAAACAATTCCGCACCACTATTAATCTGACCGTCGCTATTCAAATCAATGGCCAACAAACCATCTTGCTTACTGACCCAGCCAACAGATTGTTTGATGCCATTGTTTTGCAAGTCAAACTGAACACCCTCACTCATGACTAAGGTTTGCACGCCATCGCCATTCAAGTCCAACATCAACGGACTTCCGTAAGTAAAGTAACTCCCTGAAGCTGCGCCAGTGGATGAGTTAAAGCTGAAAGCCACGCCACCATTCACGTTGGCAGTATTACCACCGTAGCTGATCGTTGCATGAAACTGCTCACCGCCATACAAGTTATTTACCTCTGTAAATGTAAGTGTGCTACCAGTGCCAGGCAGAGACGCCGACTGAATTTGCGTACTGCCTTTGTACAAATAAACAGTCGCACCCGAATAAGTCGTATTACCTGCCAATGTCAGGGTGATAGATCCATAACTGGTACCCGTATTACCAGTACCGCTCCAACTCAGACCCATTGACATGGCAGCCCCTGTCAAAGTTGTGTTTTCTGCATATGCAGGTCCCGTTGCAGATGCACCGTTATTACCCGCTATATCGGTATAACTGTTCGCAGCCACCGAAATGTGGTTATTCGTAGAAGAAACGTTAGGAGTAGGCGTGTAGGTCGCAGTCCACACAATGTTGTTGCTCGTCGTCACCGTTGACAACGTGCCATTTTGGACAGTCACATCCGCATTTGCAAAGCCTGCCACTGCCTCACTAAATGTGAACGTGACAGTCGATGTATTACCTGAACTCAAATTAACGTTGGACATCGTAATAGCTGCAGTCGGACTAGTTGTATCAACAGTCAAAGCAGATGCGTACTTACCAATAACAGAGAAGCCAGCAGCATTTATCTCCTTCACTTGCACAGCATTGGCCGCATAAGAGCCCGCCGTCAATATGAAGCTCGAACCTGTCCCGCTAGTCCAAGTTGCGCCAGCATTCGTCGAGTATTGCCATGTATTACTTGGATTAATGCCTGTCACATTCATAGTGCCGACGTTGGTAATACCGTCAGTTGCACTACTTCCCGTGTCCGAATTCAATGCAATCGTGGCTGGCAAAAGAGGAGCTCCGGAGACAAAAACCTGCGATTTAGCTGCACTATTTTGGAATACGTTGTACGTTGTCGTGCCATTGCTTACCGTTCCGACCATGGCCCAACTGCCGTTAGATCCTGTCAAGTTCACGGCATCTCCACTATCTGCATCGACGACTAGCTGATGGAACTGTGTTGTAGCCCCCAAAGCCGCGCCTGTCATATTGGTCCATGTGTAGCCATCTGCACTTGGCATGCCGGTGTGAATCAAATTAAAACCAGCCATATCGTTCACATCACTGGCTGTCAGGGACAGCATATTTGCGCCAATGTCGGTAACCATATCAACGCGCTCCACGCTATTGATACGACTACTGCCGTCTGGGCTCATGGCGTTCGCATTGCTCACCGCTGTCAGGTCTAAAGATGTGCCATCTAAGCGAATGCTGTCAAAACCTGTGCCGCCATCCACACGCGCCAGTTGTGCGGTATTGCCGCCTGCACCCATGGCGCTTTGCAACGCGGTGATGTTGCTGGCATTCAGCACAAAGGCGTCGTTACCCTTGCCGCCGTACATCACGTCTGCACCGCCGTTGCCTGTGAGCGTGTCATTGCCGTCACCGGCTGCAAATGTTTCTGCGGCTGTGGTACCTGCCTGAGTATTGGCTGTGGCGTCGCCCAAAAAGTCCACCGTGGTGACCATGCGGCTGCCGCCGAAGATGACATACGTTTTACCTGCATTGGCACCCGCTGCAGGGTCTGCACCGCTTGCGCCCACCAACAAATCGGCCAAACCGTCACCGTTGATATCGCCTGCGTAATTTACTGAGACAGACGAAGCATCGCCTGCCGATTGGCCATAGATGGCAAAACCACCCACACCACTCGCAACAGCACTCAGGTTGATGGCCGTCGTGCCCACTTTGCCGTACACCACATAGCTGATGCCCGCATCTGCACCCGCCAAGGGGTCGGAGGCTGATGCGCTAAGAATCATGTCGGCCAAGCCGTCGCCGTTCACATCGCCTGCATAACTCATGCCACCGTTAGAGCGCTGGCCAGCAAACTCACCATTGATCACATAGCCGCCGGTACCTGCTGCCACAGCCGTCACGTTCACTGTAGTGGTATCTGACTTACCAAACACCACATAGCCGCGACCTGCATCGGCGCCTGCAGCGGGGTCTGACAAATACGCACCCACCAACAAATCGGCATAACCGTCACCGTTCACATCGCCTGCATTGCTGACGGCGTAGCCCGGGCCGTTGATGGCAAAGCCACCTGTGCCCGCGGCCACAGCGCTCAGGTTCACCGCCGTAGTGGTGGCTTTGCCAAACACCACATAACTCAAACCTGTGTCACCCCCAATGTTGGGGTCAATCTTTGCAGAAGACACAATCAAGTCGGCCAAACCGTCACCGTTCACGTCACCCGCAGCGCTGACTTGTGCACTTGAAAAATCGTTACTTGCACCGCCGTTGATGACAAAACCGCCATTGCCATTGACCACATCGCTCAGCTCAATAGATGTGCTGTTGGCCGTGCGGCCAAACACCACATAGCTGCGACCCGTGTTGGTTGTTCCAGCACGCGTGCCGTCAATCAGCACATCGGCCAAACCGTCGCCGTTGACGTCGCCCGCAGCGCTGATGTTCAGGCCATCGTAATCAGCTGTGCCGTTGATGGCAAAACCATTGGTGCCCAATGCAGACACCTCCACCGCTGTGCCGCTGGTTTTGCCAAACACCACATACGTACGGCCGCTATTGACCAAGCTGGGTGAGTCTGCCAAATAAGCACCCACCAGTACGTCGGCCAAACCGTCGCCGTTCAGATCGCCAGCCGCGCTGACAGAAATACCGGTGTAATCGCCGTTCAATTGGCCATTCACTACAAAACCGCCAGATCCCAAAGCAACCGCACTCAAATCGATATTGACAGTGTTAGAGCTGCCAAACACCACATAGGCCTGGCCCGCATTCGCGACACCGTTCACTGTGGCCAAACGTGCACCCACAATCACATCGCCGTAACCGTCGCCGTTCACGTCACCAATGTTGCTCACGCTCTGACCACTTTGGTTACCAGCCACAGCGCCGTTAATCACAAAGCCACCGTTACCTGCAGCCACATCGGCCAAGCTCACGCCTGGGTTCAGGCTGTTCTTGACCGAGCTGTCCACAATGATTTGCGAAAAACTATTAGTACTGTTGTAAACGCTGTAGGTCTTACCGCTGTTGGTCACGGTGCCTGCGTAGCTCCATGCGTCGGTAGACGCGATGGTGTCGGCACTGGTGCCATCCACCACCAACTGGTGGCGTTGCACCGTAGCCGACAAAGGCGCACCACTGGCGTTGACCCAGCCATTGCCCGTGTTGAAACTGTTAAAGCCTGCCATGTCTTTGACATCGGTGGCCGTCAACGTCAGCGTGTTGGCCACGGCATCTGCACCGAGGTCGATGCGTTCGATGCTTTCGATGCGGCTGTTTTCTTCAAAGCCCATCATGCCTGCGTTGCTGATGGCAGTCAGGTCCAAGTTAACGCTGGCGGCTGACGCTTGCAGTGTGTCAAAGCCTTCGCCACCTTGAATGGTTTCGCGTGTGGCGCCTGTGTTGGCTGCAAGGTTGGTCACGTCAGAGGCTTGCAAGACGATGGTGTCGTTGCCCTTGCCTGCAAAGAAACGGTCCACGCCGCCGCCACCGGTGAGGGTGTCGGCCCCTGCGGTGCCCAGCACTACTTCGGCAGCGGTGGTGCCTGTTAGGTTGACAGCGGTGCTGATCCACTGCGTGCCGCCCAATACGATGTGATATGCGCCTGAATTGCCGTTGGTGGTGTACGCACCTACGATCAGATCGCCCAAGCCATCGCCATTCAAGTCACCAGCGCTGGAAACGGAATAGCCAAAGTCGCTGCCGCTTGTACCGCCCAACTTAAAACCGTTGCCGGCGGCAATGGTGCCGCTGCTCAAGTCCACACCGGTGCCCGATGTGTTGCCATACACGATGTAGGTGGCACCTACTGTGCCGTTACTGTTCCAAGCACCCACGATCAAGTCGGCCAAGCCGTCGCCGTTGACGTCACCTGCACTGGCCACCGATTGGCCCAAATAGCTGCTGCTTTGTCCTGAGATTTTGAAACCCAAGCTAGCAGCGATGGTGCCCGCGCTGATGTCTACACCTGCGCCCGTGCTGTTGCCATACACCACGTAGGCTGCACCTGCGTTGCTACCACTACTGGAGGCTCCGACTAGCAGATCGGCTAAGCCGTCGCCGTTGACATCGCCCGCACTGGACACCGAAATACCAAAGTTGCTGCCGACTTGGCCTGTGAGCTTAAAACCACGACTAGAGGCAATGGTGCCTCCGCTTAAGTCGAGGCCTGTGTTACCCGTTGCTGAGCCATACACCACATAAGCCGCATTGCTGCCCGAAGCCCCCACGATCAGGTCGGTGACGCCGTCACCGTTGACGTCACCGGCACTAGAGGCGGATTTACCCAAGGTGCTACTGGCTTGACCTGTGATGCTGAAACCTTTAGCAGCATCAATGCTGCCGCTGCTCAAGTCGATGCCTGTGATGGGCGTGGTGCTGCCATAAATCACATAGAGCGCACCTTTGCTGCTGCCGTAAATGTAGGCACCCACCGCCACGTCGGCCAAGCCGTCGCCGTTGATATCGCCCACACTTGTGACGCCATAGCCAAGTGCTGTGCCACCTTGCCCAATAATTTTGTAACCATCAGATGTGTTGATGCTGCCGCTGCTCAGGTTGACGCCCGCATTGGTGGCTTTGCCATAGATGACGTAGGCGGCGCCTGCGCCTGTATTTGCTTGGTCAGCACCCACGATGACATCGGCAAAACCGTCACCGTTGACGTCACCCGCACCAGACACTACTTGACCCAAGTAACTACCGGCTTGACCCGTGATTTTGAAACCAAGGCTGGCATCAATGGTGCCACTGCTCAGGTTCACACCTGTGCCGGCCGCGTTGCCATAAACCACATAGGCTGCGCCTGCAAAGCTGCTGCTGCCCATTGCACTGACGATGACATCGTCATAACCGTCAGCGTTGACGTCACCCGCACTCGAGACGGAATAACCCAACCGAGCCAAGGAAGCACCTGCATAAGGTGGCAACGCAGGAATGCTGCCATCGCTGTTGAGCGTGGTGAAGTTAAAGGTGGTGGTGTCGGCAATGCCTGCATAGGCGTTACCCGCCACGTCGGTCACAGCGGTGGTGGCGATCTTGATGTAGTAGCCGTTGCCAGCCAACAGATCAGCCGTGGGGTTGATGGTGAGGGTGCTGGTGCCCCAGCCCGTGATGAGGGTGCTGGCGGCAGCATCAAAGATCTCAACCGATGTGCCATCGATTTTGAAAAGCTGAATGTTGCCTGTGCCTTTTTTGACCGCCTCGCTGAATGTGAGGGTGATGTTGTTGGCCAAGTTGGCCACGGCCACGTAGGCGTTGTCGGCGGGGCTGGTGCTGACCAAGGTGGGCAGCAGACCATCGCCGGTGAGGCCCAGTTTGCCTTGTACGTTAGAGAACGCGGTAGTGCCACCATTGAGGCCGCTGGTGTCTAAGCTTTGACCAACGCTCACGATATCGCCCACATGCACGCTGGCGCTGAGGTTGGTTTGGTCCCAACCGCGATACCAAATCACGTTGTTGTTGTAGCCCGTCCAACCTGCGAGGGTGGGTTTGAAAAAGATGCGACTGTTGCCATCCAGCAGCAAGGCCGTGCCGCTGGCCAAGCTGGTGCTTGTCATGGTCTGCCATGTGGTGCCACCGTCAATGGTGTAGTACAGCGTGCCCGCGTTGTGGACCGACGTGATGGCCATGCCTTCGACAGCGCCAGCGTCAATATCAGACACAGCGCTGAGCAAATCACTGACCAAGTTGCCTGCGGTGGTGTTGCCGTTGACGGGCGCGGCTTGGTCTTTGACTTGTGGGTTGAGATCAACAACAAGGGTTTGGTTGACCGTGGGTGCATCGTTGACGGCAGTGACGTTAACTGTGAAATGACCCGCTTGGTTGCTGATAGCACCTGAGCCACCAATGTTGTTGACAGCGCTGACTTGCGTGCCAGATGCGGTATCTGGGAAAGTTGCGTCGACTACTCGGAAGTTGAGGTCGCTCAAGGTAGTGCCGTTGGCGTTGGCTGCTGGTGTGTAGCGCAAGCTGTCGGAGGCGTTGAGGTACATGACCTTGGTCCAGTCGATGGTTCCCAAGTAAGTGGTGGGGAAGTCGACCCACGTGGTGCCATCGGTGCTGTAAGCCCATGTGCCACTGCTGGAGGTGTTGACCACAATGACTATGCCTTTGAGGGCTGTGCTATCGCCATCGGTCACTTTGCCAGCGAGTTGGCTAGAGATGACAAAGGTGGTGGCTGTGTCTTCGAGTGTGGTGATGGTGTTGGCAGTGGTGGTGATGACGGGTGCGTCATTCACTGCCGCCAAGGTGAGGCCGTAGCTGCTTGGCCCCACACTCATCGCACCACCTGCGCCGTTGTAAAGGCTCACGTCTAAGCGTGTGCCCGATGCTGTGATGGGCATGGTGTTGTCGGCCACGCGGAACATCAGTGGGTTGACTGTGCCGTTGAAGTTGGCCGCAGGTGTAAAGCGCAAGCTGTCGGTCGCATTGAGGTACACCGCCGAGGCAGGTTTGTTGTACACAGCGGGGTCGGTGCCAGTGATGTCTGCAGGCAATGCGGTCCAGGTGGTGCCATCGCTGCTCCATTCCCATAGGCCTTGACCGCTAGGTGCTTGGTTCCAACTGATGGCAATGCCTTTGACGGTGGCACTCGAATCCACATCAGCCACTTGGCCTGTGAGCGAGGTGCCAATGACAAAGCTGTAGACCGTGTCTTCGGTGCCAGACAGTGCCACAGACGCACCAATGAAAGTGGGGTTGTCGTTGATGGCTGCGACGGCAATGCCAACCTTGCTGTAGGCCGAAGAGTAGGCGCCACTGGCGGTATAGGCGCCCACGTTGACTTTGGTGCCAACGGTGGCGTTGTTGGTTTGGTCCCATCCGCGATACAAGAAGGCGTTGTCAATGGTGCCGTTCCAGTTGGCGTTGGGTTTGAAGTACACACGGCTGGTGCTATCGAGCAGCAGCGCGTTGGTGTCGCTCAAGGTGCCTGTGACGGCTGTCCAAGTGGTGCCACTGTTGGTGCTGTAGTACAGCGTGCCGTTGCCGTTAACGCTGGTGATGGCCATGCCTTTGAGGGCGCCTGTATCTGCATCGGTGATGGCACCGACCAAATCACTCACAAGCGAGCCAACGGTGCCTGCGGGGGTAGGCGCATCTTCGTTGATGCCTGCCATGCTGATGGCCGTGGCGGTGTTGAGCACAGGCGCGTCGTTGACGGAGGTGGCTTCTACACGGAACGATTTGCTGTCATTGCTCCAAGGGCCTGTGACGCCAGCACCTGTCACGTTGACGAGTGTGCCGGTGCTGGTGGTGGCCAAGGTGTTGTCGGCCACCCAGAACAGCAGGTTGGCAGCCGTGTTGTCAGACAGGGACAACACTTTGTTGGCACCCGGTGTGAAGCGCAGGTAGTCGGTGCTTTTTAAGAACAAGGCGGCTGTGGGTGCATAGGTACCCACAGCGGTCCACGTGACTTGGTCTGAGCTGTATTCCCATGTGCCAACTGTGGGAGCGGCGTTTTGATACAGGGCAATGCCGCTGATGCTGGCGCCCGTATCAATGTCGGTCACCGCTGTGGGAGATGCCGCGCTGAGCGTGGTGCCCACTTGGAAAACAATGGCCACATCTTCTTGCGTGGTGAGTTGGACATCGGCTGCCAAAACAGGTCGGTCGTTGCCGGCTGTGATGGTGATGGCCACGGTGTCGGTATCGGTGAGCGCACCGCCTGTGCCCGTGTTACCACCATCGTTGGTGGTCATGGTGAGGGTGTCGCTGCCGTTGTAGTTGGCGTTGGGTGTGTAGGTCACTGCATTGGCAGTGGCCAGCAGTGTGTTGATGGCCGTGCCAGTGCCTGACAACTGCACACTGGCGGTGCTGTTGGTGGTGATGGTCACGCCTGTGCCTGCGAGCACGGTGATGGTGCCGTTGGCAACAGCCAAGGTGACGGTCATGGTGCCACTGGCGGCATCAACGTCTGCAATTTGCAAACCGCTGATAACTTTGGCGGTGTCTTCAGATGTGGTTTGTGCAACAGGCACGGTGTTGACGGGTGCGTCGTTGACCGCCGTGACGCTAACGCCCACCACACCTAAGGTGGCTGAATAAGCGGTAGATCCTCCATTCACACCTGCGGTGTTGCTTGCGCCTGTGTCAACCAAGCTGCCCACTGTGGCTGCGTTGGTTTGATCCCAGCCGCGATACCAGAAAGCATTTTTTGCACCATTGGTATCGGCTGCCGCAACATAGAAAACACGGCTATTGCCATCGAGCAAGAGTGCATTGCCAGTGGTCAACGCTGTGCTGCTCTGTTGGCTCCATGTGGTGCCACCGTTGGTGCTGTAGTACAAGGTGCCGCCACCACCAATACCCGTGATGGCCATGCCCAATGTGGGGGATGCATCAACATCGCTGACCGCGCCCAACAAGCTGCTCACGGTCACACCCGCTGTGGTGTTGCCATTGGTCGGGGCCGCTGCATCTTCGAGTTGGGTGGGTAGATTGATGGCTGTCGCTGCGTTGACCACTGGCGCATCGTTGACCGCCGTGATGGTGATGGCAATGGTGTCGCTGTCGGTCAATGCACCGCCGCTGCCAGAGTTGCCACCGTCGTTGGTGGTCATGGTAATGGTGTCGCTGCCGTTGTAGTTGG
>ERZ650301.413-NODE-413-length-11694-cov-15.029899_pt1 | contig 11694 bp, 27 predicted proteins | sample MGYA00376237_ERZ650301 | MGnify/ENA primary metagenome ERZ650301 (study PRJEB26733, sample SAMN07839255) | wastewater metagenome | biome: small river; feature: stream; material: water | place: USA: North Carolina | collected 2016-04-05 ...
ATCAATGTAATTTTAAATAAGAAGGAAGTAAAATGGATCTCGCATTATTGGTTTACGCAATTTCGTTGTTAAGTGGCATTAGCAAGTTCTTCATATTTTTATGTGCACTTGGCACGCTAACCGTTGTTGGCAATGCTATTCACTATACTGATTATTGTGTTGGTGACACCGAACCTGCCAAGCGAAGTATTTCACGCATGTGGAAAGGCTTCTGGGTTGCTATATTTTCAATGTGGCTTCTAATTTTCCTTCCTTCCGAAAAGACAGCATATACAATGGTTGGTGCCTACGCGGCTCAACGGGTTGCTGAAAATGATAAAGTGCAAGCAATGTCTGGTAAGGTTCTAACAATCATCGAACAGAAACTTGATGGAATTATTGACGAAGGTATTGAAGAAGCTAAAGCTAAACTTGAAAAACAAGAAAAGAAAAAGAAATGAAAAACACTTTATATGTTTTAGTCGGTGTACCTGGTTCTGGTAAGTCCACATGGATTAAGAATCAGGAGTGGGCAAAAGATATTCCTATAGTGTCAACAGATTTCTACATTGATGAATACGCGGCTGCACAAGGCAAGACATATAATGAAGTTTTTGACGAACGTATGCCTATTGCTGTAAAGCTAATGGCAAATCAGGTTGAAGTTTGTAAAGCAAACAAATGTGATATTATTTGGGATCAAACATCTACAACGGTAGGTGCACGTAAGAAGAAATTCAATATGTGTCCCAATTATTATAAAATTGCCGTAGTGTTTAAAACTCCGGATGATGAAGAACTTCAACGTCGATTGTCTAACCGTCCAGGTAAAAACATTCCTAAGCATGTTCAAAAATCAATGGCAGATCAATTAAGAGATAATCCTCCTACCTTGGAAGAAGGTTTTGATGAAATTTGGTACGCATCATGAAAGAAGTTCAATATAAAGGCTCCATCTTAGCTAAAGGTTCTAAAGCATTGGAACTTTGGGAAGACTGGCAAAAAGAAAAGAAAGATCGTAATGCAGCACAGAAAAAGTTGGATGTACATATGAAAGATGTCAACCAACGAGCTCAAGAGTTGTTAACACGATATAACTAAGGATAGAAAATGGATTTATTTGTACAGTACCATCAACATTGCACTGAAAGTTACCATAGTGGCGAACAATACGGCGATTGGCGTAGTAGTTACGACTTTGGCGTAGACGGCGTTAGCCTAACTAGTAAAGACCGTTATGGCGAAGAAAAGCTCGGCTGTTTAGTTGAAGTCAAAGCTGGTGAACCAGTATTTGTTTTGTATATGACATACGATAGTGGTGATACCTTTGGTACAGCGAGAGGACAAGGCGAAGTCATCTGGGTATTCAAAGATGTTAAGTTGGCTATGAAAGCTAAAGATCAATGGCGAATTGAAAATGATAAACCAAACCCAGAGTTTAGCATTAAATTCGAAGTTGATGGTGGCGAATATGTAACTCAGAGTAATCCTGCTGCTGGATATTTTGAGAACGTTGGCTACATCGATGTGTCAACATTCTTGGTTAATCCTTAAGGACATGTATGTGGATTCAAAACGTAGCACTATCTGATATTACAAAAGGCCATCATATCAATCCTGGTATTAATGCCATGCTGATTCAGATTGTTGACCCAGCAATGAAATTTCCAACACCGCTCTATCAATTTAAAGAAACCCACCAATTTGAATTTCTAGACTTAGAGAAGAATGATCCTTGGGGTGAAGAATTTAAAATCACAGATGATCAAGCAAAGCAGTTGGTTGACCTGCTAATAAAGGCATACGCACAACGTATGAATGTTATCGTACATTGCGTAGCTGGTGTATGTCGTAGTGGTGCAGTTTGCGAAATTGGCGTGATGCTTGGCTTTGATGATACCGAAGTCTTTCGTAGTCCAAATTTATTAGTCAAACATAAAATGATGAAAGTATTAAATTGGACTTACGATGAAAATGAACCACATACGATCAATGGTATTGAATTAGACAGCGGTCTAATCGTACCAAAGAACTATGAAGGCGATATTTAACTAACACGTGTTATAATTAATTTTTCAACAGAACGGAGATCAGTATGATTGTTAGTACGCTATTTGAAGTTTTCGGTATTGATACACAAACTAACCAAAAGAAGACTATTAACGCATTCGGCCCAAATCCTGAAATTGTTCGCAAATACATTCGTAAAGAGATGCCGCATTTCACAATCCTTGCAATTTACCCAGAGGTGAAAGAATGACTTTTAAACACGCAAATATCTTCGATGTACAGAAGGTAATCGAACACTATGAAAAACGTGATGGTGTACCAATTACATACGTATGCACAAGCGATGTAGCCGCCTCAGATGTGCCGATGGATATCTTCTATCGTAGTACTCCACATCCACAGTTTGGCAACAAGTACTTTGGTTTGTTTTATGCACCAACAACTGGTGCAATCATGATCACAAATGCCGATAATGTCGAATCATTAAACTTTGATATGATCGAAGATAATGATGGTAACCTATGGTACAGTCAAAGCCACCACGATTGTATCTTTGTTGATGGCAAAATGATTGATGGCGGCCGAGCATATACTCGGACCAGCGATCATGCTATCAGATCGTTTAAAGTTAAGGACGGCGTTTTGACAGAAATTTTAGCGCAGTAACGCAATAGTGTATCATTTTTGATACACAATATCATAAAATGAACTTTTTTCATAGAAATTGTGAAAAAGGTTCATTTTTTATTTACAGGTGTACAAATCTTGTTATAATTACTCTATCGACAACGTAAACGGAGAAATTCAAAATGCAAGGTTCTATTCGTACAATCACCGGTTTAATTATCGTCTTGGCTGCCGCAGGTGGTTTTGATAATGCAACTGATTCTCAACTGATTCCATTAATTGCAATCGCAATCGCTGGATTGGGTCTGATGGCTGCAGGTGTTTCTGCAATGAAAACGTTCAAGTAATTTTTAATTCTGTAAACTGTAAAGAAAGAAAACTATGTCACTCACTGCACAAGAACTCCAAACAATCAATACATTGCTGATGAAAATGGATAGCAATGATCACCGAACTGTTGTCGGAATGCTTAACCGCTTCGCATCTCAACGTCAGCAAAATGCTGCAATTGCATTCCGCATTGGCGATAAAGTTAAGTGGGATTCTAAAAAGAATGGTTGCATTCAAGAAGGCACGATTACAAAAATCAATCATAAAACGATCAAGGTTTTGACTGCTTCTAACCAACAATGGGCAGTATCCCCAACACTGTTGTCGAAAGTTTAACATGATCACCGCGGAAAAACTTCAAGAACTAATCTCATATACACCAGAACAACTCATGATCATTTTGGGGAATACTGGTTTTCACGGGATAAAGATTACGCACGCTGAATTTGTTGGAATTACCAACGGTGGACAGTTTGCTTATAAAATTGTTACCACCGACGGCTGGATAGAAGAAATTACAAAGGTTTTTGTAGACTACAACCATCCGTCTGGAAACATTACCGCAGATTTCTAAGTATAAATACACAGAGAAGGATCTGTTGTTAAGACAGAAAATGCGCAATAAAAATGTTGTATAATTACGTACAACTTGTAATAAAGGAGCATAGTATGCCGTTTAACAAAAGAGCGATTTTCGTCGCATCGATGTTATTGATTGTATCGTTTGTATTCATCGGATTATTTTCGATTTTACAGAAAAAGGATGTTCAGGTAGTTCAGCAACCAGTTGAACTAACGGCAAAGGAATATCCTCAGGAGTTTTGCCTTGCACAAAACATTTATCATGAAGCACGTGGTTCTACATTGGCAGATCGTGCAGCTGTTGCTGATGTAACATTGAATCGTGTTAACAATGATAAATTCCCAAAGACAATTTGTGGAGTTGTGAAACAAGCAAAACATGATAAGAATGGTAATCCAGTAAAAAATAAATGCCAGTTTTCATGGTATTGCGACGGTAAGAATAAACGTATTAGTGAAGAAACTGCATGGGCAGATGCTAAGGAATTAGCATGGAATATCATTCATAATAAGACTTACCGAGGTATTACTGCTGGCGCAACACATTACCACACAGCACGTATAAAGCCTTATTGGAGAAAGGCGTTCACCCAGGTGGCACAGATTGGTGCACACATCTATTACAAACCCAGGGCATAATGTACGAAACACAAGAAGAATATTACACGGAATTAGTTGATTTATGCATCTTCATGGTACATCAAATTAATAACCGTCCAGAAAATATCGAGAATGAAGTTGTGCAATGGCCTAGAGTCATTGCAGATGTTTATATGATGTACGATAAAGACTTTGACGATGATATGTTAACAGACGCAATTGTACTAATAGGCAAAGCGTCTGGTGATGTATTAACGAGTGAGTTCACTATCCCGGAAGGTACAACTATTCATTAATTAGTTCAAAGGATCGAAAGTGTGTTATAATTAACCTAAATCAAAGGTTCATATGAAAAATATTCATACGCATGGTTCAACAACGGTCCGTCAAAAACTAGCTAAGAATGCTGTTAATTGGTACATTGATAGATATTTACCTAATGTTCGAAAGCTTCATATAGATGTACACATGGGTGCATTGAGCGAAGTAAACGGTTCATGTACTCAACTTAAAAAACGTAAGTACATGTTAGAAATTGATAGCCGTCTCAACATGGACGACTTTGTCACAACAGTAATGCATGAAATGATTCATGTTAAGCAGTACGTATTGAACGAGATGCATGATATGCCGTCTGGTTCTGTTCGTTGGAAATCAAGACCAATCAATCCGATGAACCTTGATTATTGGGAACATCCTTGGGAAAAAGAAGCCCACAAGTATGATCGTGTACTTTCAAGTATATTCATGGTAGACATGGATTACTAATTTTTTTAAACCAACCGTTGATATAATTTAATTTTACATCACAGAAAGATAGAGAGATGGACATCCAATCCGCGAAGGAAATTATTAAAGCCGCAGCACTAGCCGATGATACTGTTATCATGGAAGGCCCTCACGGCATCGGTAAGTCAAACATTGTCAAGCAATTTGCCAATGAACAAGAGTATCATCTTGAAGAACTCTTCCTTTCACACCAAGAGGTCGGCGACCTTATTGGCATTCCCCACACTATTGAGCAAGATGGTTTAACATTGACAACCTGGTCATTACCTATCTGGCTTCAGCGAATGCATAAAGCAGCCAAAGAAGGTAAACACAGCGTTCTTTTCTTGGATGAATTAAACCGTGCACCGATTGACGTTCGTCAGTCAGCATTACAGTTAGTGCTTGAACGTCAGATCCATGAACATTTTCTACCGGTTGTTAATGGTATTCGTACACTTGTTGTTGCCGCAATTAACCCAGCATCTGACTATCAAGTAGACGAACTTGATCCAGCATTGCTTGATCGATTCTTGCATGTTATGGTTGAAGCTGATGCACCGGCTTTCCTTAAGTGGGGCCGTAAGAATGAAGTAAACCAAATTGTGTTGGACTTTATTGGTGAATTCCCAGATCGTTTGCACTGGACTCCAACTGATGGCGGTATTGGTGCTACGCCACGTTCTTGGGCTAAGCTTGGTGACTTCATGGATCGTGTTAGCGAAATCCCAGAAGATATTCTGTTCCAAGTTATGAAGGGTAAAGTTGGTACTGAACTTGCTTCTCAGTTTTATTCGTTCTTCAAGAATTATGTTGATGTTATTAAAGCAGAAGATATTGAAGCTATTGTTGAAGACAATAAAGATTCTACCGAAACAATCGAAGAACTCGCTGAACTAATTTCTGAACGCATGGCAAAGACCGAAGCTATTCGCAAAACAGAAATGGCTCGTCAGTTAGCACAACGACATATGAAGAAAGATGACATTTTACCATTCTTGGTGTATATGTACAGTCTTGAAATTGAGATCTGTGTCGCATTCTTGAAGAGTTATCGTAAGGATGAGCCTGAGATGTACAAAAAACTGGCCGCAGTAGATACTGCGCTCAATGATAAAAAGCTCTTTAAACGCATTGTTCAGGCTGCTGATAAGGAATAATTGTGCTAGTACAAAGTACCCTACGGAAGATGGTTGAACATGTTAAGGTTAAGTTATTATCTGTAGGTGTTAAGGTACCATTTTTTATTGCTGGTGGTTCTGTTTATAGTACCATGCACGGTAAAACAAATTTCAATGACATCGACGTATTCTTCTATGATCAATATGGTTACGATACCGTCAGAAATGCATTTAGTGTTGCCGAGCAAATTGAGTTCGAGAGTGTTAATGCTATGTCGGTCAAAGGACAAATTTTCGTAGGACCATATAGTTATAAGCTGCAGTTTGTTAAGTTACATGTAGGTTCTGTTGAAGAGGTATTTCAAACATTTGATTTCAACTGCAGCATGTGCGCAATTGAATCAAATTTCAACATTATCATTAGCGATAAAAATAATGATAAGATTACCGTCAATACGAAAAACATCAATGGTTTAACTGTTGTAAGATACGATAAGTACATATTCACAAAGGGTGCAACTGATCCTGGAGAACGTACATTAAAAGTAATCATTAATCATTTGGTTGATAATTACCAAAACAAGTATGATACATCATATGAACACGCGCCGACTGTTAGTGGAAGAGAACTACTTGATCAATGTTTAAGCAGATCAATTGATTTGGAGATGTCGCAATATCTACATGACTGTATTGCGAGCCGAGCATTACCAGAACGTTTGCATATATTTTCTGATTTGCATGTGCTTATTAAAAAGAGTATTTCAAATCAGTGCGATGAATATAAATTGTTTAAGATGCTTGCAAAAATTAACACTGGCATATTCTGGCAATCACACCCACTGTTTGGGAATGACTTTGAAGAGGAAAGGCGCATAAAAGAGAAGTATGCTGAATACTTTATTTAGGAGTTACGATGGACGATAAAGAACAAGAAGATATTCACACATACGCCAATAGGATTGGTGCTGGTGTCATGGGTAATATCCTATATGATATAAATTCAAATACTGTGTCAGTGTATGATGGCACATCATATACATTGGCAGCAAGTAATGCGTTTACGCCAGAACCATACACATTACAAATTAAAGAAGGTAATGTTAAAATTGGTAATCTTGTAATGGATGTTGATGACTTTGAAACATGTCTAAGACATTTGCTAAAGATTACAAAAGAAGCAAAACCAGAAGAATTCATTTGATATAAATTAATAAGAAGGGAAATATAATGGCAAATCTACAAAAATTTACAGAAGATGTATTAACTAACCAAGGAAAAATTTTGGTTAAATTTGGAGCACCGTGGTGTGGCCCATGTCAATCAGTTGTGCCAACATTGGAAGCAATGGCAACAGAAGGCCACCAAGTATTTGACGTGAATACTGATGAAGATCAAGATTCAGCAATTAAGTACGGCATTCGTGGCGTTCCAACCTTTATCGTATTTAACGACGGTAAAGAAGTTAAACGTACATCTGGAGCACAATCAAAAGCTGCATTAATTAATTTACTAGGAGAATGAAATGACAGAAGCAACACAACCAACACAGCAAATTAAAGACGGTGATACCGTACAAATTGGCGATAAATTTTATGATGCAAAGACTGTGCCTGAATTGGCATGGGCAATCATCAGAGATATGAAAACAATCGAAGACAAGATCAAAGATTACGGACTTCAAGTATCAATCGGTAAATTGGCAAAAGCTAAATTGATCGATGAATTGTACAAAGAATTGCCAAAGATGACTGAGGTGCCAACGCCAGCTGCACCACCAGCACCTGCAGCTAACGACGCAAAGGCTTAATATGTTCGGCACAGATACAATTGTCAAGTACGTCGTAATCGGCATTCTTGCAGTTGCAGGGTTAATTGGTGCAAACCACTTAATGAATCTGAAGGCCGATCTTGCAGTTTCTGAAGCTAATACCAAGGCCCTGAAAGAATCAGCCATTCTTCAGGGTCAAGTGATTGTAAAGCAAGAACAAGAGATTACGCAAATCCAAACTGCAAATGCAGATTTAGCAAAACGTAATGCTGAACTCGATAAACAAGTCAAAGATCTTGATAAAAAGTTCAATGTTAAAGCAAATGGAAACACACGTGATTTCGGTTCAATTGCTGCTGCTAAACCAGAAACTGTAAATAAGTTGGTTGATAAAGCAACTATGAATGTACATAGATGTTTTGAACTTGCAACTGGTGCTAAACTAAAAGAAGGAGAATCAAATGCAGAATGCAAAGATTTGGTTAACGGTAGTACTAAGTAGTACATTGTTATCTGGTTGTGCGTCATTTGATTTTTTCGGTGGTCCAAAAGTCAAGCCAATTGAAATCAAAACTGTCCAACAAGACAAGGTTCAATTGAATGCGCAAGAACCACTTCCACTAGAACCGCGAAAGGTTGAATGGTTCATTATCACACCAGATAATGCCGAGTCAGTATTTGCTGAATTGGAACGGAAAAAGTACGATGTTGTACTGTTTGGTTTAACAGATGACGGGTACGAAAATCTATCATTAAACATGGCAGAAATTCGTGCATACATTTTAAAGCAGCGCGGTGTAATTAAAGCCTATAAAGATTATTACGAACCACAAAAGGTCGGAAAATGAAAGACGTTCAGTTTATTGAAGTAATAGCCGATGTTCGATATTGGGAAGATGCAACTGTAAATGGCAAGGACGACGTACAAGGAAACATCCCATTACGTCAAGGCGATTCATGGTGTCCAATTATTAACATCCATACTGGCTGGGTATGTGATTGGCCAATTGGCGTAGAAGCTGATATCCACTATAAAGTATGCGATGCGGGCGATTATTATCTTTTAGATGTTAATCGTGAACGACTCGCAAAACATAATGGTTATTATGTACCAGATGATATTTTGGCATTTGGTAAAGGATATGGCGACTATATCATTTTCAAGATTGATAAACAAGGTTATATTGAAGGTTGGAAACGACCATATTTGGAACCAGAAGAGTGGGATAAATTATAAATATTTTTGTTACAGACGGTTTCGGCCCGGTAACATTTAATCCGAAAGGATAAGGGATGGACTATGTCCATCCCTTTTTTTAACTGTTGGTAAGTTAGAATAATAAATACAAGGAGTGGCTATGTCTAAGAAACTAAAATTTAAACCAAGGAATCCGATGATCGTAGCCGCTTTTGCACGTGAAATCAGCTTGGTGACTAAAGTAGTGCAAAATAAGAAAAAATATAACCGCAAAGAAAAACATAGGAAGGATCTCGCATGTTAATCCCAAACGTAATTGAAAAGACCGGACGATCTGAGAAACCAATTGATCTGCCAAGTCGATTACTTCAAGACCGCATTGTTTATTTAGGAGAGGATGTAAATCCAGATACCGCGAACATTGTCATTATGCAGATGTTATGGCTTGCAGCAGATAATCCTGATTTGCCGATCAATTTTTACATCAACAGCCCAGGTGGATCTGTTTACGATGGACTTGCAATTAAAGACATTATTGATCATATTCCATGTAAAGTAAACACAGTTGGAGTTGGTATGTGTGCTTCAATGGGTGCATATTTATTGGCATGTGGTACTGGTGAACGCCGAGCAATGAAACATTGCCGTATTATGATTCATTCAGTTTCTTCTGGTACAATGGGTACATTCCATGACATGAAAATTGATTATGAAGAAACCAAGTTCCTGCAAGATAGTTTATTAATTGATATTGCGAACTTTACAAACGGTAAAAGTACATTAGAAACTATCAGAACAAAGACTTTACGAGACTTCTATATGTCAGCTGAAGACGCTAAAATGTTAGGATTGATTGATAAGGTAGTATAAGTTTTATATAAATAAGTAAAACCGTATAGGATATTTACTATGAAATTTAGAGATATTATCAATGGATCTAAGATCGTATCTGAAGAATCAGACATTTGTCCAGTTTGTGGTCAAACACCATGCAACTGCACAACTATCAAAGAATCTGAGATGAAGTTCCAGGCTTTGGCTATGGCTAAAGAAATTCAAACAACATTGGCGGGCATCTCATTCATTGAGATGTTGTCAGTAATGAGTCCAGATAACCCGGCAGTAGGTGAAGTTAAAGATTTAGAATCTAAGCTTGACATGTTAGCTGGTGAAGTTTCTCAGTTTATTCAAAAGCATATTTCTGCTGTTGGCGATGCTGAAGCTGGTGATGATTCGGAAATTAAAGTTGATGATGAAGATGCTAAATCCGCCAAAGCAGCTAAAGCCGTTAAAACTTCTAAGGAATAATCATGAAATTCAGAGACATTGTAGAAAAGAAAGTTAAAAAAGAACAAACACCGGAAAAAATAACGGAAGCTGTTGACGGTATTAACTCTACTGGCATTGGTTACATTATTCCGTACACGTTACAGTTTATTGCACAAGCACATGTTTGGCACTTGTTATGCACAAATGGTCAGAAGCATACAGCACTTGGCGAATTATACAGTGAACTTCAATCTGAGGTTGACGGTCTAGCTGAAAAATTTATCGCGCAGGGCGGTGTATTAGAAAGCATTAGTTTTCCACTAATGTCTTATTATGACGAATTAGAAGTACGTTCAAAGTTCGAAGAATTTAGAATTATCGTGACATCAGCAATTAATACAGACGCACGAATGGCATCTATTGTAGACGGTATTACCGACTTGCAGGAAGTTATCGATGCCAAGCTTTACAAATTCAATATGTCGTAAGCACAAATTTAAACAGTTAGTTGATATAATAAAGGTAGATCGGAAACGGTCTACCTTTTTTGAACTCTAAGTGAAAGACCACCATGAAAATTGATGCTAACAAACAAAAAGACGGTTACAATAAAATTTTTGACATGATTACTAAATCAAAAGATGTCAAACAACTTCAGAAGGCTGTAGAAGCATCTCTACCCATCATTTCTGATTACCAATTGGACGAATATCAAGTTCAAAAGTTGGAAGAACACGGACTAAACAAGTACAACAGCTTTCTACTTTCAGAAATGCGCATGCAACGTGCTATGCAATCAAATCGTCGTGCTTAATGATCGTATGAATTTAACTAATACTCAGATAGAATCTCTCAACGGACTGTACACTGATATTGAACTTGCAAATATTTCTGGTGCAGATGAAGTCAACATTAACGGTAACGGTTGTTCTGCATTTGAGGTGAGTCGCTGTATTGATGCAGTGTATGATATCCTAGGATTGACACGACCAGTAATCAGTAAGAAAATGGTAAAAGAATACTGTAAAGAACACGGTATTGATTAATAAGGAAATACATGCTACCACGAAATCTATTCATTATTATTGAAGGTCCTGACAATGTAGGTAAAAGTACATTGATCCAAAACCTCAAAAATAAATTCAACAACTTTACTTTACATGCATTACATTATTCAAATGTAAAGCAAGAATCACCTGCAAAAACTATTGAATACAGTACAAAGATGTACACAGAAATGTTCCAAAACATGTTTGATTGTTCAAAGTACGATAAATCAGGTATGATTTTTGATCGTTCACATCTGGGTGAAATGGTGTATGGTCCAATTTACCGCGGATACACGGGTGAGTATGTTCTTGATGTTGAACGCAAGTTCAATCACATTCATCCTATCTGGGATAATCTTTATCTTATCACACTCATTGATCAACCAGACA
>ERZ650301.414-NODE-414-length-11692-cov-5.397095_pt1 | contig 11692 bp, 9 predicted proteins | sample MGYA00376237_ERZ650301 | MGnify/ENA primary metagenome ERZ650301 (study PRJEB26733, sample SAMN07839255) | wastewater metagenome | biome: small river; feature: stream; material: water | place: USA: North Carolina | collected 2016-04-05 ...
CTTAAATCAACATGACAAAGATTTTGGTTCTCGACAACTACGACAGCTTCGTTTATACGCTGAACGGTTATCTGCAGCAGCTTGGCGCAGAGACCGAGGTTTTGCGCAACGACATCGTGACCGAGGCCGAGTTGCCAGAGCTTTTGGCCAAGTATGACGCGGTGCTTTTGAGCCCGGGTCCTGGCACCCCGGCCGATGCCGGCCTCAGCATTCCGACAGTCAAACTAGCCCTGAAGACCGGCAAGTCGGTGTTTGGCGTTTGCCTAGGTCACCAGGCGATCGCCGAGGCGATGGGCGCGACCGTCACCAGCGCCGATGAACTAATGCACGGCAAGACCTCTGAGGTTCAGCACGACAACTCACTTGTTTTCAAGGATGTGCCACAGCCTTTCACCGCAACCCGCTACCACTCACTAGCCGTGGTCGACTCGACCGTTCCGGCTGACTTGGTGGTGACTGCGCGAACCATCCCTGGTGAGAATTCAAAGGGTGGCGTGATCATGGGTCTTCAGCACAAGACCCTGCCGATTTATGGTGTGCAGTATCACCCGGAGTCGGTGCTCACCGAGGGCGGCTATCAGATGCTCGGCAACTGGCTCGAGTCAATCGGCCTAAAGGGTGCCGCGGAGCGCGCAAAGTCGCTCTCACCGCTAGTCAAGCTCTAAGACTTAAACGAAGAACGGGTTCCCACCGGGAACCCGTTCTTGTGTTTAAGTTGAACGCTGCGCAAATCATCTCAATTTAGTTGGGTGATTTGCTTGATGTGGTTTATGCGCGCGGGCGAAGCCGCGCTATTTAGTTACAGCCCACATACAAGATGATCGCGCTGCCCTGTGGGGTTAGGCCAGGCAGGATCGACTGGTCGACCACGATGGTTCCCTGAGTCTTGCCGGCTGGGCAAGTTCCACCCTGAACCGCAATGCTCACGGTTAGACCGACCTCGGGTGATGACATCTTGCTCTGAGCTTCAGAGGTAGACAGGTTGCGCACGTCAGGCACGTTGACTTGGCCGTTTGAAATCACGAGGTTGACCACGCTGCCCTCAGCAACATCTGCGTTGGCAACCGGGTCGGTTTCGATGACCTTGCCGGCCGGAACTGTTGCGCTGTTGGCCTGGGTGATCGTGCCGAGGGTGAGCTTGGCGGCCATCAAGGCTGCTGTTGCTTCGCTCTCAGATAGGCCAATCAGGGTGTTCGGCACCTTGACGGTGTTCTTGCCAGATGACACATAAACCGTGATCGAGGTGTTGTCTGGAACCTTGGTGCCAGCAGTCGGATCGGTGCGGATGATGGTGTCTAGCGGAATGGTGTCGTTGGCTTCATAGACCTTGTTGACCAGTAGGTGCTGATCGGTCAAGGTCTTGAAACCTTCGTCATAAGTCTTGTTGGTGACATCGGCCACCGAGATGCCGGCTGAGCCCGGGTTGATGTTCAGGTTGAAACCGTTGAGAGTAAACAACCAGACCATAAGTCCGATTAAGACCACGCCAACACCCGAACCGATTGCCCAAAGCAGGTTTGCCTTTGGTCGCTCACTCGGAATGTATTTGATTGTTGGCTGGGCCGCGGTTGGCAGCTCGACGCCGAGTTCGGCGAACGGGTTGGTGCTCGGGCCTTCGGTGCTTGCCGAAACTGAGACGGTTTCGCGAGGTGCTGAAACTGGAGCAGCAGGTGCCTCAACTGGCGCAACATAGGCAGCAGCCTCGACCTTTGGGGTCTCGACTACCTGTGTTTCGTCTGAGTCGCGACGCTCGGCTCCGGCCGAAGCCAAGAGGGCATCGAACTCGTCGAAGCCGGTTGTGAAAGCCTGAGTCGGTGCAAAAGCTGCGTTGTCCGCTTCGCTGGCTGGTTCGGCAATCTCATCCGCGGTTGAAATCGGCTCAGCCTCGGCGGCAGGCTCAACCGCAGCATCCTCGAGGTCAATCGACGGGGTCTCAACTACTGGCTCTGGCTCGAAGGCTAGGGCGTGGGCTGGCAGTTCATCCGGGGTGTTTTCAAGAACTACGGCATAGGCGGCGAGCAGGTGCTCGCGGAACTCTTCGGCGGTCTGGAAGCGCTCGTTGCGGTCCTTGGCCAGGGCGCGAAGAACGACCGAGTCCATCTCGGCAGAAACGTTCGGGTCGAATTCTGATGGCGGAACAACTGCTTCGCTCACGTGCTGGTAGGCGACCGAAACAGCTGACTCACCCTTGAAAGGTGGGCGGCCGGCAAGCATTTCATAAAGCAAGACACCGGCTGAATATAGGTCGGTGCGAGCGTCAACCGACTCGCCCTTGGCCTGCTCTGGTGAGAAGTATTGCGCGGTGCCAACGATGCCGCTGGTGTGTGCGACGGTGGCCGAGTTCTCTGAAACTGCGCGCGCGATGCCGAAATCCATGACCTTGACCTGGCCGGCCTCGGTGATCATGACGTTAGCTGACTTGATGTCGCGGTGAACGATGCCGGCACGGTGTGAGAACTCGAGTGCGGTGAGCACGCCGGTCTCGAAATCGATGACCTCTTGCAGGGTCAAGCGACGTTCGTGCAGCAGGTCGCGAAGCAGCTTGCCGTTCACATATTCCATGACGATGAATGGGTGACGGTTGGTGTTGCCGTTTGAGTCAACGGTTACATCCTCGCCGGCGTCATAAACGCGAACGATGGTTGGGTGTGCCATGCGTGCTGAAGCCTGGGCTTCTTGACGGAAGCGGGCTTCGAAGTTTGGGTCGTTAGCAAGGTCAGCCTTGAGCAACTTGATTGCTACGGTGCGGCCAAGACGGGTGTCGACACCCTCATAAACATCGGCCATGCCACCACGACCAATGAGGTTTCCTACCTCATAGCGGCCTGCGATTACGCGTTGGTTTGAAGACACCGAATGCTCTGCTTTCCTTTTCGATCGAACCACCCGGATGGCTTCGCTGCCGCCTGAGTGAACCGATTTCTCAGTCTACTTATTGAGCCTGAGATTTGGCTTGAAATTACTGGGTTGCCTCGGGGGTCGGGCTGGCCGCACCCATGTCGACAACATAGTAGAAGACCTTGATGCTCGAACCTGCTGGCATGTTGCCCAGCGGGCTCGCGTCATAGACGGTCATGTCCTTCGGGTCGTCGATGGCTACCTTGGTGCCCGGCACGGCCTCGGCTACCAAGCCCTTGTCCTTGAGCATGGTCAACACATCCGCGATTTGCTTGCCCTGAATATCGGCGAGCAAAACCGTGACCGGGGTCGGCGCGGTTGGGCCGCCAGAACTCGAAGACGAGGATGACGGTGAAGTCGTGACGGTGACTGTTGGAGCCGGAACCGGGGTCATCGAAGAGATGAAGATTGCGACCACAACTGACACTGCCGTTAGACCAAGCACCACGATGATGGCAACCCAAGGCCAGACAATTGGCTGGGTTGGCTGAGGTGCGGTGTCGGTGAGGGTGGCGATCTCGGTGGTGCGATCGGTGACCTGCTTGATCTGCTGAATCAGCTCGGTTGCAGCCTGTGAACGAGGCGCGGTCGGCAACAACGCTTCGGCGCGTTGGGCAAGAATCAGGGCGTTTTCTGGGCGGCCGCTGGCCTTCTTGGATAGGCAAGACATGACCAGCTTGCGAACGCGCTCATCGAGCTCGGCAGGCAGGGCCGGTGGCATGTCGTTGATCTGTGACATCGCAATGATCATCTGAGAGTCGCCGCCGAACGGTCGCTTGCCGGCGAGGCACTCATAGGCAACGATGCCAAGCGAATAAATGTCGGTCGAAGGCGTGGCCGGCTTGCCGGTGGCCTGCTCAGGCGAGAGGTATTGAACCGTGCCCATGACCTGGCCGGTTGCGGTTAGGCCAACCTGGTCGGCAACGCGGGCGATGCCGAAGTCGGTGATCTTGACCTGACCATCCGGGGTGATCAGCAGGTTGCCAGGCTTGATGTCGCGGTGAACCAGACCGGCTTCGTGCGCCGCATAAAGTGCGCGGGCGGTCTGGGCGACGATGTCCATGACCTTGGTTTCTGGCAAAATTTTGTCACGTTCAAGGATGCGCGCGAGCGAATCACCGGGCACGTATTCCATGACCAGGAAGGCCCAACCCGAGTCTTCGCCGTAGTCGAAAACGTTGGCGATACCTTCGTGGTTTACCATCGCGGCGTGCTTGGCTTCGATGCGGAATCGCTCGATGAAGCTCGGGTCGCCCATGTACTCTTGCTTCAAAATTTTGATGGCCACCTGACGAAGAATGACTTCATCCTCGGCTAGCCAAACCTCACCCATGCCGCCGACTGCAATGCGGCTGATGAGTTTGTAGCGCCCCCCGAAAAGCTGGTCTACCTCTGGCTTCACTTGCGCAACACCGCCTCCATTACTTTCTTGGCAATCGGTGCAGCCAGCGAGTTGCCTCGACCCGCCTGACCCATGCCACCCCCATTTGCGACAACTACCGCGACGGCAACCCGAGGGTTGTCGGCCGGTGCAAAACCGGTGAACCAAAGAGTGTATGGCTCGCCCTGACCGTTCTGAGCGGTGCCGGTCTTGCCGGCAACCGAGACTCCCTTGATCTGGGCGTTCGAGCTAACTCCGCGGGCAACCGCACCAATCATCATGTCGCGAACCTTGGCCGCTGTGGTCGGGCTCATCGGTGAACCGAGTTGGCTTGGGCTTGGGGTGCTGAGTGCCGCCAGGTTCGAAGAAAGCACGGTCTCGACTAGGTTCGGCTTCATCATCATTCCGCCGTTGGCAACCGCCGCCGACATCATCGCCACCTGCATCACGGTCACGCGGTCATCGAACTGACCGAAGGCTGAAAGGCCAGTCTGGGCATCATCCATGCCACTCGGATAAACGCTTGGGGTGATCGCCAGCGGCACCTTGATTGACTTGCCGAAGCCGAACTTTTCGGCCTGGGCGCGAATCACATCTTGGCCGAGCAGAATGCCGAGCTGGGCCATTGGCACGTTGCAAGAGAATCGTAGGGCATCGGCAATCGAGACAGTGGCCTTGCCGCCGCATTTGCCTTCACCCGAGTTCTGAACATAAACATTGGTGCCCGGCAGCTTGAACTTAACCGGGTTTGGCAGCGTGCTTTCTGGGGTGTATTTGCCGCTTTCGATTGCAGCAGTGGCAACCAAAATCTTGAACACCGAACCAGGCGCGAACAGCTCTGTGGTCGCACGGTTCTTGAGCGGCTCGGTCTTGGCGTTCAGCAGGGCGTTGTAGTTCTTGGTCGAATCGACACCGCTGTGCACTGAAAGAAGGTTGGCATCGAATCCCGGCTTTGAAACCAGAGCCAGGATGTTTCCTGTCTGTGGCTCAATCGCGACGACCGCGCCGGTCTTGTCGCCGAGGGCATCCCAGGCGGCCTTCTGAACCACTGGGTCGATGGTCAACTCGACCGAGGCACCGGTGACCGGGTTGCCTGAGAATAGCGCGCTGATCTGCTCGAAGAACTGGGCCGAGTTCTGCCCGGTCAAGTATGAATTCATTGCCGACTCGAGCCCAGTTGCGCCCTGATAGTTCGAGAAGAAGCCGGTCACGCCCGAATACATCGGGTCGGTGTAGGTGCGGAGGTAGTGATAGACGTCATCCGCTTGCTTCGAATAGGCAATCGGCTGGCCATCGATCAGGATCGAGCCGCGCTGCTTTTTATAGCTGTCATAGACCGAGCGAACGTTGCGCTGGTCTTGCGAAAGAGTCTCGGCAGAAAGCACCTGAATCGAAGTGGTCGCAACAAATAGGGTCAGGAACATCATGAAAATCACGATGCTGACTCGGCGAAGTTCTTTGTTCATTAGTTCACCGCCCCGATCAGACGCTGGCCGCTGCCCATCGAATCTGAGATGCGCAACAGCACACCGATGATGATCCAGTTAGCGATCAAGGATGAACCACCAGCCGCAAGCAACGGCGTAGTCAGACCGGTCAGTGGAACCACGCGGGTCACACCGCCGATCACGATGAACAGCTGAAGCGCGATGACGAATGACAAACCAACTGCGAGAAGCTTAGAGAAGTCGTCGTTGTGGTTGAAAGCGATGCGCACGCCTCGTGAAACCAGCAGCAAATAGAGAGCCAGGATGGCAAACATGCCAACTAAGCCGAGTTCTTCGCCCAGCGAGGCGATGATGAAGTCGCTCTCGGCCAACGGCACCAGGTGAGGCAAGCCGCCACCTAGGCCGGCGCCGAGTAGGTTGCCGTGAGCCAGGCCAAAGATGCCCTGAACCAGTTGATAGCTGCCGCCGATTGCGTCGTAGTGACTTTGATCGAATGGGTTTAGCCAGGCATCGAAACGGCTGGTGACATAGTCGGCAACGCGGCTGGCAACCAGTGCACCCGAGAAGAACATGCTGAGGCCAACGACCACATAGATTGCGCGGCCGGTCGCCACATAAATCATCACGATGAACAAGCCGAAATAAAGCAGCGAGGTGCCTAGGTCGTGCTGAAGAACCAGCACCATCAAGCTAGCAACCCAGATCGAAATGATTGGGCCGAGCTCACGAGCGCGCGGAATGCGAACACCAAACACCTTGCGACCGACGATGGCCAGAGAGTCGCGACGGGTCACCAGATAGCCAGCAAAGAACACTGTCAGCGCAATCTTTGCAAGCTCGCCCGGCTGGAAGGTGAGCGGCCCAATGCCTATCCATAGGCGAGCACCGTTGATGCTGCGGCCGATGAACGGCAGCATTGGCGAGAGCAGCAGGCCAACACCGATGAACATCGAAAGATAGACATAACGGCGCAAGAAAAGGTGGCTTGGCACAAATATGACCACGATGGCTGCAACTGCTACGGCGAGGCAGGTCCAGGCAATTTGCTTGCCGGCAAAAAGTTCGGTGCCTTTAACTGCGACGGTGTGAAGGTCAAGGCGATAAATCTCGGATATGCCCAGCCCGTTGAGCACCACGCCGATCGGCAGAATAAGTGAATCTGCTTCGCTGGCACGGATGCGCAGCACGAAGTGAATGGCAACGACTGCCGCGGTGAATGGCAAGAAATATAGCCAGAAGTCGGGGCGCAAAAGCTGCAGCACTGAAAGCTGGATCTGGGTCAGTTCGAAGGCAAACAGGCCAACTGCAAACACCAAGAGCCACGCCTCGATGTTTCGGTTGCGCGGAATCACGCGAATGATTTTCGGCAGGTTGATTGAATCGGTTAGCGCGGTGAAACTCATTTAGTCACCACCGTTTTGGTGAGTTCGCCAAGGATGCGGTCGGCGTCTTTGAGGTCGGTGGCGGTGATTGAACGTGAGACTAAGTAGCGTTGATATTCAGGCAGGTCGGCAACGGCAATGCCTGTGGTCTTGTAAACCTCAGAGAACTTCAACGGGCCAAGTGATTCTTTGATGCCCTTATAAATCGTGATGTAGCCACCGTTGTCAGCAACGTAATAGCGGTTCTGGCTCCAGTTGTAGACGCCAATCACCGCAGCTGCGATAGCGGCGAACACCAAGACCACCGTGGCCCATTGACGAACGTGACGCCAGCGAATCTTGGTGCGGGTTTCGCGCAAAATCTTCTCGAGATACTCATCCGATTCAGGAACATAATCGGTTGGGTCTTCGGTTCGGCGAAGAATGATGTCTGGCAGGTTGAGCGGGTTCAGAATCTTGAGGATTCGACGACCCTTGCGGTCGTCAATAACCACATCATTGGCACCTGAGCCAACGAACCGAGCCGACGGAATGAAGTCGGTTTGGGTTCTTGGGCTGACGATGTCAACCACCACGACGGTCACGTTGTCTGGTGCGCCGAACTCGAGTGCTTCGCCAACCAGCAGTTCGGTGGCTTCATCCGAGTCGATCTTTGAAAGCATCAAGCGATCCATGACACTCTCGGGAACCGGGCCAGATAGGCCGTCTGAACACATCATCCAGCGGTCGCCAGGCAAGACGTCATAGGTTTCGATGTCGATTTCAGGAAACTCTTCCATGTCGCCAAGCACGCGCATCAGCACGCTGCGGCGAGGGTGAACCAGTGCTTCTTCGGCGGTGATTCGGCCGGTTTCAACCAGGCGCTGAACGAAGGTGTGGTCGTTGGTGATCTGCTTGACCTCGCCGTTGCGCGCGCGATAAATGCGTGAGTCACCGATGTGAGCGATGGTTGCTTTATCGCCAACGATGACCATGCCAGAGAAAGTAGTGCCCATGCCCGAGAGTTCTGGGTGCTCTTGGCACGCGTCGCGAAGCACATGGTTGGCCTGCCAGATGGTGTCTTTGAGAATCGCGCCGGCCTGCTCGGCTGACTCATAGACGGCATCAGCCTGGGCAACTCGCTGGGCAACCAGGGCCGAGGCGATGTCTCCGCCAGCGTGACCACCCATGCCGTCGGCAACAAAGAACAAGTTATAGCCGGCATAGCCAGAGTCTTGGTTGCTTGAACGAACGCGACCAATGTCTGAGGCCGCATAGCTAATGGTCTTGATTGCCATTTCTTGGCTAGCTTCGAAGCTCGAAGACGGTCTTGCCCACGCGAACCGGGGTGTTCAACTTGACCACGGCTGGCGTGCCAACTCGGCCGCCATCGAGGTATGTGCCGTTGGTTGAATTCAGGTCTTGAATCAACCAGTCATTGTTGATCAGAATCAACTTGGCGTGATGGGTCGAGGCATATTCATCGTCGACGATCAGGTCTGAATCTGGGCTGCGACCGATGGTGATTTCGCGACGTTCCAATCGCACCATCTGCCCGGTTCGGTCGCCCTCGATGATCACAAGTTTGGTTGCGGTGCTGCCGGTTGGTTCGCTGACCAAGGATGGCGCACCGGCGAATGGTGCCGAGTTGCCTACCGGTGCCGAGATGACCTCTGGTGCATTGGCTGCAGCCACGCGGCTAACCACTTTTTGGCCAAAGAGGTCGGCGCGAATCACCGAGATGATGCTGAAGACGAAGATCCAGAGAACTGCCACGAAACCGAGGCGAACGATGAATAGCGCTAACTCACTCACTGATGGTTCTCGCAATCACTCTGAAGGTGAAGTCGCTGCGACCAGCCTGAATCAGGGTGTTATCAGCGATGGCCAGCTCGTCGATCTTCTTGCCGTTAACGGTGGTTCCGTTGGTGCTCTTTAGGTCACGAACTGCGGCGTTTTTGCCATCCCAGATAATTTCAAAGTGCTTGCGGCTTAGGCCGTTGTCGTCAATCTGGATGTCGGCGGCAGCATCGCGCCCAACCGAAGTGTGCGCCTTATTGAGCAAGAAGCGTTTGCCGGCAACATCGAGGGTGGGCATCCACTCGACCTTGGTGTTCTGGCTGGTCGAACGAACGGTTACCTGGCCCATGTTTAGGGTCTGGTCTTCAACGAGCTTGATTGCCACTGCGGCACCGAACTGAAAGCCCTGCTTCACAGCGTGACGGGTGCTCAATTCGGTCAGTTCATTGATTAGTGAATCGCCAAGTGTGGCCATGCGCTTGAAGTCGGGGGTGGCCAAACTAACGCTAAAAGTGTTCGGCGCCAGGATGCGGTCACGGCTAAGAATGCTGGCTTTAGAGTCCATTTCGGCACGGATGGCAGCAGCAATTTCGACAGGCTGAATCTCAGATTTGAAGGTCTTGCTGAAAGCGCCATTAACGATGCGCTCCAAGCCCTTCTCAAAGTTCTCTAAAAAGCCCAATTTGTCCTTTTCCTGTTGCCCTGCCCTAGTTTATCGACACCTCTTGACAAGACGTATGAGGTTGGTCTTATTCTGGGTTAACAAAACAAGTCAGAGTAAGCGTCGAGTTATTCAAGGTTAGGAGGTTGCTATGACATTATGGCCAGCGCACACCTATGAGCGTCGGCCCTATCGCCAGGCCAGTCGTGGCGGTTCAAAGCAAGACCGCACCTTGGCCGAAATCGAAGTCTCGTTGCCACCGATGATCGGCGCCCTGGTCTATCAGGCCAGCCCAAGACTCGTCTCGCCCTTAGAAACCGCCGTTGCTGATCTGCGCGAGGTCGATAGCGGCAGCGCATCCTCGTTGAACACAATGGCCAGTTTCTTGATTCGCACCGACTCGATCGCCTCATCCAAGATCGAATCAATCGAGGCATCGACTGAAGATTTCGCGCGTGCCATCGCCGGTTCAAAGGCCAACCAAAGCGCCACACTTATGGCCGCTGGTGCGCAGGCAATCACAGCACTCATCGATGAGGTCGGTGTCGCCGGCACGTTCACAGTTGAAGCGATTTTGAACGCCCACCAAACCCTGCTGGCAGAAGACGAAACTGAAGCTCGTTTCGCGGGCAGGTTTAGAGAGGTTCAAAACTGGATCGGTGGCAGCAACTATTCGCCACACTTAGCCGAGTACATTCCGCCACCGCCAGAACTGGTTGACAAATACATGGATGACTTGCTCGAATTCTTGAATCGGGACGACCTCCCAGTTGTGGCTCAGGCAGCAATCGGCCACGCTCAGTTTGAGTCGATTCACCCATTCACCGACGGCAATGGTCGCGTCGGCCGGGCCATCATCAACGCGGTCTTTAGGCGGCGCGGCGTCAGTCGTCGAGTCATCGCTCCGGTGGCCTCGGCCTTGGTGGCCAATCAGAGCACGTATTTCAAAACCCTGGTCGACTATCGAGCCGGTCAGGTTGATGAGTTGGTTTTGAATATGTCACTTGCCGCACAAATCAGCAGCCGTGAGGCCCTCGTTTCTGCTCTAAACATCGAAACCATGCCGAGTGCCTGGTTATCGATGGCCAAGCCGCGGTCGGGCAGTGCTGCTGAGCGCATCATCAATCTTCTAGTCGAGCACCCGGTGCTTTCGGCAGAGCAAGCCGAAAGGCTTTTGGGTTCCAGCTTGCAAAGCATTTATGAGGCCATGGATGCGCTTGAGCGCTCCGGAGTTGTGCACGAACTTACCAACCGTCAGCGCAACAAAGTCTGGGGTGCAACGGCAGTCCTTGCCGAGTTGGAGTCGCTGAACCAAAGAATCGCGCACGCAGTGCGCCGCTCCAGCGCAACCTGACAAAAGACTGGCAAGACACTCACAGCATCCTGAATTTTGCCCTTTCGGTTTTTCAACTTGCCTAGATTCGTTTCTGGATCCGCAATCCAACGAAAGGTAACACCATGAAAAAGAAGACACTAAAGCTGACTGCAGTCGCGGCCGGCGCAGTAGTCCTAGCGGGCACCGCATTCGCAGCGCCTTCATTCGCGTCTGCAAAGCACTCCTCGTTCAAGGCAGCGGCATCATCTTCAACCGGCACCACCGGTACCGCACCAACTTGGGGTGGAGCTTCGGGTGATGCAATTGACGGCAAGTTCAAGGGTGGACCGAAGGCCGACCGCCTCGATTCAACCATCGCGGCAACCATCACCGGTGTGCCAACCACTGTGACCGACCTTGAAGTTGCCGAACACAGCGCGCTTTTCTTCGGTTATGAATACACCGGCACTGCACCAACAACTCAGCCAACCACCGGCGGGCACCCAGTTCGATTTGAAGCAACTGCTTTGACTGCGGGAACCGTAACCGGAACCCTAGAGTTCCGTTCACCAAAGACCGCTGGCACCTATAACGTTGCCGTCTATAACTCAAAGACCGATGCCACTCCGGTGCTAGTAACCATCGTGGTTGACGCTGCGGGCAAGGCAACCGCAACTTCATCGGCCGCTCTAACCGCAGCTTATGACGCAACTCTGAAGGCACCAGCTTTCGGTGGCCCACAGGGTCACGGCCCTAAGGATGGCAAGGGTCCAAAGGGTGGCCGCGGACACGGCCCTCACGGTGACAAGGATGGCGAGATCGGAAGAG
>ERZ650301.415-NODE-415-length-11687-cov-11.545134_pt1 | contig 11687 bp, 9 predicted proteins | sample MGYA00376237_ERZ650301 | MGnify/ENA primary metagenome ERZ650301 (study PRJEB26733, sample SAMN07839255) | wastewater metagenome | biome: small river; feature: stream; material: water | place: USA: North Carolina | collected 2016-04-05 ...
CGATCTTGATGCTAGATACACCGGGAACCCCCAGCTCTTCGGGATTGAAAATCCGACCACTTTGGATTTCAGTAGAAAACGGACCCACTAGGATCACATTGACTCCCAGTTGTAGATTTTCTTTGGCGATGGCAATCAGGCCTGCATATTCCCAATCCCTCAGGTTCTGGAGATAAAAGGGACTATCGCGATCATTGGGATTGTTGGTAGTGAGCTCCATGACATGGGCACTATAGGCACCATACACCGTATCTTTATCCAGAAAGAAAAAGTCTTCCCCTGTCTTCTCAATAATGAGTGGCAGCGCTTTTTTGGCTAAAGTAGTTTTGCCTGTGCCTGCATGGCCGGCAAAGAGGATAAGTCGTGGAGCGCTGGGACTGAGCTTACAGGTCATTTATCTCTTTATTTAGAGTTATTCCTTGGGTAAATTCTACTTCTCAATCCCATGTTTATTGGAAATATTACTTCTTTGAGTGAAGTGACGATAATGTCGCCATGGCTTTAATCGTACTCACTGATGCAAAACTGGCTTTTGGCCACGTTGACCTCCTCGCAAATACCGCTTTCTCACTGGAATCTGGGGAGCGGGTTGGCTTAATTGGCCGTAATGGCACAGGCAAATCCTCTTTATTGAAGATATTGGCTGGCATAGAAAAAATGGATGATGGTTTGCTGCAATATCAGCAAGGCCTCCGAATTGCCTATGTTCCGCAAGAGCCGATATTTGAGGCTGAGGAGACAGTGTTTGATGCGGTATCCAAAGGTGTAGCTCAAGCTAAGGCTCTGCGTGAAGAATATGAAGCCCTCAGCGTCGGGGAGTGGGACGATGCAGCCCACCATCGCTTAGATGAAGTGCAGTCCCAATTAGAGGCCTTAAGTGGTTGGAATTGGGAGCAGCGCGTCCATGAAACTTTAGATCGCCTTCATTTGGAGGCAGACGTGAAGATCAATACTTTATCGGGCGGAACGAAGAAGCGGGTTGCATTGGCTCGTGCTCTAGTAGAGATGCCAGAGGTCTTGCTATTAGATGAGCCTACCAACCACTTGGATTTAGATTCGATTTCTTGGTTGGAAGATTTGCTGAAGGAGTACAAGGGCTCTGTCATCCTAATTACCCATGATCGTGCTTTCTTGGACAACGTCTGTACGCAGATTGTAGAACTGGATCGCGGTATCTTGCGCACCTATCCAGGTAACTTCTCGGCCTACGAGGTATTAAAAGATCAAGAAATGAATTCTGAATCCTTGGCTAATGCGCGTGCGGATAAGTTGCTCGCCCAAGAGGAGGTCTGGATTCGTAAAGGAGTTGAGGCAAGGCGTACACGCAGTGTTGCCCGTATAGCTCGTCTCGAAGCTCTGCGCACAACACGTTCGCAAAGACGTGATGCTGTTGGGCAAGTGAAGCTCGCAGTTTCAGCAGGCGATAGAAGCGGCAAGATTGTTGCCGATCTTCAGAATGTCTCTAAGTCTTACGATCGCCCGATTGTGAAGGATTTCACGGCAACGATTCTGCGTGGGGATAAAGTTGGCCTACTGGGTCCTAATGGCGCTGGTAAGACGACGCTTCTTAAATTAATTCTTGGAACGATTGCGCCAGACTCTGGCACGGCAACGATGGGTACTCGTATTGAGGTAGCCTATTTTGACCAGATGCGCGAAGGCCTTGATCTCAATGCTTCACTGGAGGATTACATCAGCCCAGGTAGCGAGTGGATCGAAATTAATGGCAATAAGAAACACGTTAAGAGTTATCTGAGCGATTTCTTATTCGCACCAGAGCGCACTAATTCACCAGTAAGTACTTTGTCTGGCGGAGAGCGTAATCGCTTATTGTTGGCGCGCTTATTTGCGCGTCCTGCAAACGTCTTGGTGCTCGATGAGCCAACCAATGACTTAGATATCGATACCCTAGATTTGCTTGAGCAGTTGCTACAGGATTACAAGGGTACTGTGTTCTTGGTCAGTCATGATCGTTACTTCTTAGATAACGTGGTTACCAGCATCATTGCCAATGAGGGTGATGGATTCTGGCGCGAGTATGAGGGTGGTTACGAAGATTGGAAGATTCAGAAGGCACGCTCAGATAAGATTCGCGCAGCCAATGGTGGCGCCAAGACTGAACCAAAGCAAGAGGTAAAGATTGAGCCTAAAGTTGAGGTTAAGCCTGCGGTTGCAAAGACTGGAGTGCAAAAACTGAATGGTAAGGAGCGTCAGGAGTTAGAAGTTTTGCCTTTGCAAATCGAAGCCTTGGAAACAGAGCAGGCGGATATTGGAATTGCGATGAGTAATCCTGATCTCTATAAAAATGAGCCTGAATTGGCTGCCAGCATGCAAGCACGTTTATCTGAAATCACTGCCGATCTCGATATTAAGCTACAACGCTGGGAACTACTCTTAAGTCGCTCAGAATCTTAATGTAACTTGAGGTGTTTGGATTTGAGTCGTGAAATCGCCTCAAGTCCAAATGAGGCCACAAGGGCAACGAGAAGGGCGATAGCGCTCGATGGCGCAGTCTTAATTGTGTTGATCAGTAGCGCAGTGAATAAACTTAGATTGATTGCAATCGCACACCACAGAATTTTTGGATTCGCTCCAGTATGTTTGTGTACGCGAATATGCCCATAGGTAATCACTGCGTAAACCAATAAAAAAGCTAGACTAGCCATTTGACCTACTTCACTCAAAGGGAAGATGAGGGCCAAGACAATGACGCCTAGTGATGAGACGGTAAGCGCATGCAGATTACTCTTTAGAACAGAATTTCCGAGGGCGCTAGAGACTTCATGCTTTTCCGCAAGGTCGGCTGCAATATTAGAGGCTGCAAAAATAGTCGCATTGACAGCTGCAGCACAAGCAAGCAGGGCAGAAATACTAATGACAATGAAGCCAAGCTTACCTGCCACTAATTTTGCCGCATCAGCTAGTACATGGCCATTGTCTAACTGCATTACGTTTAAGGGCATTAGCATCACAACGGCTGTGCTGACCGCTAAGTAAGCAATTGTCACCAAGATCAATGCGGAAAACATGGCTAAAGGCAATTCTTTTTGTGGACTCTTCATGGCTGAGGAAGAGTTGGTTACGACACCAAAGCCTTGGAAATTAATATAAAGAATGCCAGCGGCTACCGCAATTCCCTCGATTGAGCCGCTGGCTATGTGATAACCCTTAAAGTCCCCATGATGAATTCCCATGGCGGAAAAGACCAGCAGGCTAATTACAACCAGGCCAATAACGAAGGCCTCAGCTTTGCCAACTAAATTTGGCCCCAAAAGATTGAGAAATGTGCAAATCAAAATAATTGCTGCTGTAATACATTTCAGCAGAATGGGTGAGAGATCTCCGCCAAATAAGGTGTTGGTGTATTCAACAAAGCCTGCTGCATATAGAGCGGCAGCAATGAGGTAGGCGATGTATTGAAATAGATTGATGCTGCCAGAAATAATCCCAGGTCCAAAACTCATGACGGTAAAAGTAGCCGCTCCACCGCTGCTTGGGTAAGCGGCGCCAAGTTTTGCGTAAGAGTAGACCGAGAAAGAGGCTGCAATAGCCCCAATCAGAAAGGCTAGCGGGACGTGGGTTCCTGCATGCGAGCTTGCCAAGCCAAGCAGAGAGTAGAGGCCTGCGCCCATCATTCCGCCAATGCCTAGTGCTGTTGCAGAGAAAAGGCTAATGTCCTTGGCTTGTTTGGGATTCTGTTTGAGTAAGCCTGAGTTCAATGGCGATTAACCTGCATTTATGCGAAGTAGTTGGCTGCGTAAGCGGGTGATTTCATCTAAGAGATCGAGTGCCAATGCAACCCCAGGTGTATTTAACTCTAGGTCATGCGTAAGATGAGCAGCAGTTTTTGCGCGCTTGAGTGAGTCGCCGCTAAATCGCCAGTCTTCTGGTGATGAACCGGAAGGACTCAGTACGCCTTCCGTTACCCAAGACATGATGAGATCCTCTGGCGCACGCGTAGCTTGTGAAATCTCCACAATGCTCATATGCACCTCTTCCTCAACAAGGCTACCTTCAATCCAGGTGATTTGTGTTTGTGTCATGTTCATCATCCCTTCAGGTGGGTTCTGGGGTTGAAATCAAAAGCCTTCTCTAGTGTTTGATAAGCTTCTTTTTGCACATCTGTTTCAGCGCTAGGCAAAACAATGTTCGGCACTACATATAGGTCACCAGCCTCTTTGCTGGGGATGCCTTTTTCTTTAAGGCGCATCTTGCGACCCGTTGCTGTTCCAGCTGGAATCTTTAACTCCAAAGTGGAGCCTGCAGGGGTAGGGATATTGACAGTGGTCCCGAGAGCGGCTTCCCATGGGGCTAATGGCAAATCAAGATAAACATCTTTGCCATCTACGCGGTAAATCGGGTTTGGATGGAAATCAATCTCAAGATATAGGTCGCCTGCGGCGCCGGAGCCCATGCCTGGACCACCTTGGCCGGCTAGACGCAAATTTTGTCCAGCCTTAATGCCTTTTGGAATACTGACATCGAGTTTGCGCTCTTGAGTGCTGACATGTCCACTAGCATCTCGCGTGGGCATATGCAAAGCGATGGTGCGTTTTGCGCCGTTATAGGCATCGGCAAGATCAATCAATATTTTGGCGTGATGATCTTGACCTTTGAAGTCCATACCTTGACGGGGATTGCCACCTCGACCACCTTGGCGGTGTCGACCTCTGCCAAAGAGTGATTCAAAGAATTCGCTTTGATCGCCCTCATAGCCTCCACCAAATCCACTATGCCCCCCACCAAAGTTGCCGTCGGAGTATTCAAATCCTTCATTCCAATTTGGTGGTGGAGTGAAGTCTTGACCATTTTTCCAATTGGCGCCCATCCGATCGTAAGCAGCGCGCTTTTCCGTATCTTTGAGTACGGAATAGGCTTCGCCAACGGCCTTGAATTGCTCTTCTGCGCCAGCCTCTTTATTCACGTCTGGGTGATATTTACGGGCTAGCTTGCGGTAAGCCGCTTTGATTTCTGCTTCGGTAGCGCCACGTGCCACACCGAGTGTTTCGTAGTAGTCCCTGAATTTCATAATTTCAATGAATTCCTGATTAAATCAATAAGCTCAATTCTACAGTCCCCGACGGTGATTTCTAGGTTCTTTTGGGCAAAGAAAAAGCGGGCATCTGGCCCGCTGGTTGGCGATCTTCAAGCGCAGCTGAGTTTAACTCATTACCCCAATTTGCCAAGGTACAAATTCATAATCCCCTAGGCCTAATAATTCGCTTTTAGAGGCCTCGCCCGAGGCTGTTCTGAGGAAGAGTTCAAAAATACGTTGACCCATCTCCTGAACTGAAACCGTACCATCTAAGATTTCACCGCAATTGATATCCATGTCTTCGGTAAGTCGCTGGTACATCGGTGTATTCGTGGCAAGCTTGATGCAGGGAGCTGGCTTTGATCCAAACATGGAGCCACGCCCCGTGGTAAATGCAATCAGATTTGCGCCACCAGCAATTTGACCGGTTGCCGAGACGGGATCAAAGCCGGGCGTATCCATAAATACGAAACCCTTGGCTGTTACAGGTTCTGCATATCGATAGACTTCCATTAAAGGACCAGTACCACCTTTCATCGAGGAGCCAAGTGACTTTTCAAAAATATTGGCTAGGCCACCGATTTGATTTCCAGGACTAACTTGCCCGTTGATTTGGACATCGCGTCCAACGGAGTACTCATCTTTCCACCAACGAATACGTTGGATTAATTTCTCACCAATGGCTTTACTCGCTGCTCTGCGGGTGAGGGTATGTTCAACACCATAGATCTCAGGTGTTTCAGAAAGAATGCCCGTACCGCCATGGCGAGACAAAATGTCAATCGCAGCACCCAAGGCTGGGTTCGCGGTAATCGAAGAGAATCCATCTGAACCACCGCACTGCAAACCAACGCAGAGGTGACTAGCGGAGACGGTTTGACGTTTTGCTTTATTGGCCTCAGGAAGAAGTGCTTTGACAGCTTCAATTCCAGCTTCAATAGTTTTGCGTGTGCCACCAGTTTCTTGCATGATGAATGTGTGCAAGGTAGAGTTTTCTTGCAAAGACTCTTGCTCCATCAATCCTTTGAGTTGATTGCGCTCGCAACCTAAGCCGACGATTAGCGCGGCAGCGAGGTTGGGGTGCCGTGCATAGCCTGCCATTGTTCTACGCAGGAGTTGCATTGGTTCACCACTCATTTCCATGCCGCAGCCGATGCCATGACTGAAGGCGACAACACCATCAATATTGGGAAAGTCTTTTAAACGTTCAGGCGTAAACCATTCCGCAATTTTGTTGACTACTGTTGCAGAGCAATTGACTGTAGATAAGATGCCAATGAAGTTGCGGGTACCTACTTTTCCATTGGCACGAACATACCCTTGGAATGTTGCGCGTTCAGATTCTGGCAGAAGGTTGGTGGGTTTGTATTCGCTGGCATAGGCGTAGTCGCGATCGAATTCGCGAAACTCAGTGTTGTGACTATGAACCATCGTGCCAGCTTCAATATCGGTGTTGGCAAATCCTACGGTCACGTTGTATTTGAGAATAGGTTCGCCTTTGGCAATTTTCTTAGCTGCAATTTTGTAGCCTGCAGGAACCTGACTTCGACTCGTGAAATTCTCGCTTGGTACCACTTCACCGATTGCCACATCAACCCGCGCAACGACGATGTTGTCATTGGGGTGGAGGCGAATAATAGGGCCTATTAGGCGCTTTTCTGAAATCTCGATCATGGGGGTGTATTCAAATTGATTGGTTCGTCAGTCAGAAGAGCATCGTAAGGCGCCAGCAGCAAATTTTTAATGACTCAGGTCAAAGATAATGACTTCGGCATCTTTACCATCGCTGATGAATAATTCAGCCTCGTTTTCAATTAGCAAGGCATCACCACCAGACAGCGGGATGCCGTTGATCTGCAGGGAGCCCTTTACAAGGTGGGCGTAGGCTTTGCGCCCTGGAGTGAGGCTCCATTTCTGGGATTGGAGTCCATCAAATAGACCTGCATAGACTCTAGCATCCGCATGAATTTTTACCGCATTACCCGATCCATCTGGAGAGGCAATCAAGCATAGCTTGCCTTGCTTATCTGCAGTTGGAATGGATTTTTGCTCGTAACTTGGAGGGATTTCAGTCACGTTTGGCTCAATCCAAATCTGTAGGAAGTGAGTGGTTTGATCTTTAGCGTGATTGAACTCGCTGTGGGTAACACCAGTCCCAGCGCTCATGCGCTGAACATCCCCGGGTGGAATCCCTTTGACATTGCCCATGCTGTCTTCATGGGCCAATTCACCAGATAAAACATAGCTGATGATTTCCATATTGCGATGGCCATGTTTTCCGAAGCCCATGCCCGCAGCCACTCGATCTTCGTTAATCACCCTTAAATTACCCCACCCCATGAATCGGGGGTCGTGATAGCCCGCAAAAGAGAAGGAATGAAAGCTTTTCAGCCATCCATGGTCAGCATAGCCGCGGTCTTGAGCTTTTCGGAGGGTTAGCATGATTTGGGTCTTTTCTGGAAAGGGATAAGCACATTATCATTAGCTTTTCACATATTTGCTGATTGGCCTTCCATGGGAAGCTTCAAACAAGACATTAAAGAAACCTACTTAGGGGTCTACGAGACCGCTCAAGAAAAGTGGGGAGACTTTACGCAGTTTTTGAGGGAGGCTTGGCCACTCTTACTGATTTTATTTCTCACTTTGTTAGGGGTTTGGCTATACGCTGATCCACCTCCGCCGAGACATGTCGTGATAGCAACGGGTCAGCCCGGTGGATCCTATGACGCCTTGGGTAAGAAATACGCTGCATTTTTTGAGAAAAAAGGCATCACTCTGGAGTTGCTAGCAACCAAAGGAGCAGAAGAAAATATTAATCGCTTAGCGGATCGAGCGGATCCAGTCCAGGCAGCTTTTGTGCAGGCGGGTGTATTTAATCCTCATGGGGTGCATGGTGTTCAGACCTTAGGAACCATTTCTTACGATCCGATTTGGTTGTTCTATCGCGGTCCTGAGGTGAAAGAGAATAATTTTCAGGAGCTTAAAGCGCGATCCCGTTATTTCTTGAATTCCAGAATGTCTGTGGGCGAGAAAGGTAGCGGAACCCATGCACAAGCCATTCAAATTATGAAAGCCAATGGATTTGAAGAGGGCGCCAATTTCCGCTATCTGTCTGGATCACAATCTGTGGAAGCTTTGAAAAAAGGCGAGATTGATGCTGCATTTATTGTCGACGCTTATGAAGCACCCAATGTACAGGCTCTCTTAGCAGATCCCAATTTGCACTTAGCTGCATTCCCACGGGCAGAGGCCTATTCTCGTTTATTGCCCTATATGCAAATCCTCAAGGTTCCAAATGGTGCCTTTAGTTTGATGCGCAATTTTCCCTCTAGGGATATTCAACTGATAGCATCAACTACCAATTTGTTGATTGATGACAGAATGCATCCAGCATTGCAATTTTTATTTCTAGAAGCCGCTCGCGAAATCAACGGAAAAGCAACTTTTTTCTCGGAGCATGGCGAATTCCCTTCCTTTAAAAATGCAGGCCTTCCGCAAAGCCCAGTAGCTTTACATTATGAAAAAAATGGCTCACCTTTATTGATGTTGTATTTCCCATTTTGGTTGGCCGAAATGATTAATCGCTTAATATTTGTATTGCTGCCATTCTGTGCTTTAGCGTACCCAATTTTGCTGACCTTGCCGGGCTATCGTAATAAGCGCATGCGTCGAAAGATTAACCAGCTTTACGGTGTTCTTAAGACTTATGAGCAAGAGTTGATCAATAATTTTCAGCCAGAATCCAAGGATGAATACCTCAAGAAGTTGGATTTACTGGAATATCAGGCTTTGCAGCTCAAAGTGTCCAAGAATATGTCTAGTGATTACTATTCCTTGCGCACCAGCATTGACTACGTCCGAAATTGCCTGAATCGGGGTGTACATCCCTACCAATTTGAAGAAGAGAATGGTGGCGTATAGTTTGCTAATACCAATTTAATACGCAACGCTTATGAAACCATACGATCACCCAGCTCGAAAACAGTTGCACGAGGAGGTGCATGCTCGGCCTCCGATTGCGCTTTGGCCAAACGAGAGAGTGCTGTCGCAATCTTTCTTGCTTGATGCGGGGTCTCGTCAGTCTCAGATTGAATGGATTCAAAAACTCAGTGCCGCATTGGGTGTCCCTAATAATGATGAGCAAGATCACTCTTTCAAAATGCTCACTCTGGCTCCTGAGCCGGAGAGGGTGCTGATTAAGTGGGAATTACATGGCGAGTTCGCAACCATCGCGGCCATTGTGCATAATCCTGAAAAAATTTCGGGCCCACTGCTAAATTCTCGCCTCTCTCTAGAAAAGAGTTTGGATAACTTGTTTCACAGCCTGGGTTGTCCAACCATTGTTGAGGCAGGTGGCGAAAGAATTTCTGCGCTAGATCTGGCGTTTGAGCATCGCCCCTTATTTGCAGAGGCTCAAGAGGTATCCGCTATTTTTAGTGGCAATACTGTATTGGGCAGCTTCATTCTTTCAAGCAAGAAAGCGCAGCTTTGGACGGACTTGTGTTTGGATGAGGATGGCTACATTTCTTACTTTATTCCGCACGATATTTTGGGCTCTCGTCAGGCTGGTCGGGTAGCGCGAGCGATTGCTGAAGCTGAAACCTATCGAATGGCGGCAATGCTTGCATTCCCAGTGGCTAAGAGTCTCTCTATGCCGCTGAGAACTGCGGAGTCGGAACTAGCGGATTTATCTAAAAATATCTCCCAACTCCAAACTGAGCCAGGGGTGCATACCGAAAAAGATGGACAGTTTTTAGGCGAGCTATCTCACTTGGCTTCAAGAGCGGAGCAATGGATCTCGGGGTATGGCTTGCGCTTTACTGCTGCTGAGGCCTATAGCCAATTGCTCAGCAAAAACTTGTATGAGCTGGCAGAGTCTCCAATTCCCGGTGTGCAATCTCTCTCGGAGTTTATGGATCGACGTTTTCAGCCTGCCATGGGTACCTGTATTTGGACTCAGCGTAGGTTAAAAGAATTGTCTGATCGTATCTCGAGAACAACGCAAACTCTGCGAACCCGGATTGAGTTTGTAAATGAAGAGCAGACGCAAAAATTACTCGCTAGCATGGATCAGCGCGCACGTTTGCAATTACGCTTGCAAGAAACTGTTGAGAGCCTATCCGTTCTAGTATTGACTTACTATGCTGTGAGTTTGCTGGCGTATGTCGCCAAGGGTGGTAAAGAGGCCGGCTTTGCAATTCACCCAGAAATTGTTGCTGCGATTGCTGCTCCAGTAGTGGCAATCATCTTCTTGTTTATTAGTAAGCGAAGACGCAAGAGAATTGTTGAGATGGGTAAATCTCTGTAGGTGTTAAAAAAGAGGCCGAGGCCTCTTTTTTAATGAACGCAGATACTGCTTAACCCAGACTGTCAGCCCAGATGTTGTGCGCCCAGCCCCAAGCATAAACACCTTCAAGGGTGGATGGTGCTGGTGATAGGCCGCCTGACCCTGGAACGGTCTTGAAGGTTTTCTCGGCAGCGTTGTATTGATGAACGCTAGCAACGTGAACCACTTCACGATCATTCACAAAGCTGTAGCAAGTATTGGTCAGAACTGGTGCTGGATTCACTTCCCAGCCACTCAACTCCGCAACGATAGCTGCAGCCGCCACTTTGGCATGTTGGTTAGCCATATGACCAGATTTCGGCATTGCTGGCGCAATCTGAATTGAGTCACCCAAGACGTGAATATCTTTGCGTGCAGTTGACTCAAAGTTCAGGAAGTTGACATTTACCCAGCGGCCATTGGAATTCGCTAAGCCAGTCTTTACGGCAATTTCACCAGCGGACATTTGCGGGAGAACGTTTAATACATCAGCCTTTACGTCATCCTCAACTTCGAGCTTAAGTGTTTTGGTTTTTGCATCAACACCGACCACATTGCTCTTGGGTCGGTACTCAATGATTCCAGCGTACTGTTCAGCCCATACCTTCTTGAACAAAGCCCCTTTAGATGTGACATCTTGATTGGCATCCAAAATGACAACCTTGCCTTTGGGGTTATGTGTCTTGAGGTAGTTGGCAACCTGGCAGGCGCGCTCATAAGGTCCAGGAGGGCAGCGATATGGAGCTTCTGGAATGCTGATGGCAAAGGTGCCGCCTTCACGCATAGCAGCAATTTGCTTATGTAAGGCAACGGTTTCTGGACCCGCTTTCCAGGCCTGGAGTGTGACGCCATCCTTATTGGCTTGCGCAAGACCCTCAATGCTCTTGAAATTCAGTGAAACACCGGGAGATACGATCGCTTTGTCGTAACGCAAAGTTTTGCCTGAAGCGAGCGTAACTGTTTTCTTATCTGGATCAATACTGCTGACGCTGTCTTGAATAATCTTGATGCCATGACGCTTGCTGAGTGTGTCATACGGAGATGTGATTTCAGCTAAGGTACGTGAGCCACCAACAACCAAATTGGACATTGGGCAGGAAACAAATGCAGTGTTTGGTTCAATAAGCGTCACTCGTGCAGTGTTATTGGAGAACAAGCGCAAATATTTAGCTGCTGTAGCGCCGCCATATCCACCGCCAATAACTAAGATCTCTGCTTTCTGTAAATTCGCTGCTTTTGTTGGGCTTGAAAGACCTGCAAGTAGACCTACCGCTGCAGCGCTCTGACCTATAAAATGTCGACGATCCATGGCGCCTCCTTATTGTT
>ERZ650301.417-NODE-417-length-11671-cov-4.058368_pt1 | contig 11671 bp, 14 predicted proteins | sample MGYA00376237_ERZ650301 | MGnify/ENA primary metagenome ERZ650301 (study PRJEB26733, sample SAMN07839255) | wastewater metagenome | biome: small river; feature: stream; material: water | place: USA: North Carolina | collected 2016-04-05 ...
CTGATACATCCCCGCTCCAGATCAAACCCGCTCGGCACATCAGCTCTGCGGGTTTTTATTTGCCTTTCAGCGCGCCGCACGTTAAGCTCAACACCCATACAACCACTCAACCCGTTAATTTTTAACAGGATTTTAACCGGACTGTAACATGGGTACTGAAACCGAACTCAAACTGGCACTGGCCGCTGCAGACATTTCCACACTGCTACAGAATCCGTTACTGGCCGCACCCCCGAAACGACAGCGGCTGCACAATACCTACTTTGATACGATTGACCTGGCACTCACCCGCCGCAAGGTCGCTGTCCGCGAACGGCGCATTCTGCGCAAAACACTGCTTACGGTTAAAACTGCCGCAGAAAGTCATGGTGGCGTCAGTCAACGCAGTGAATGGGAAGCGCCGACCACTCCCGGCCAGTTTGACTTTGCGACACTGGTTGACGATATCAAGCTGGCGGATGAGTTGGGACAGCTAGCCCCGCAGCTAGTGCCTATTTTTACAACCGATTTTACGCGTCGAAGCTGGACACTAAATTTTCGCCGGGCCGTAATTGAAGTTGCTCTTGATCAAGGCAGCATCGCTACACAGCGGGACCAGAGCCAACGTGAGCAACCCATTTGCGAAGTCGAACTTGAGCTTAAATCTGGTCAACCCGTTGCACTTTTTGCCCTTGCCAGAATGCTCAGCCGCAATGTGCGCCTCCACCCGGCCGATGATAGTAAAGCCGTGCGCGGTTACCGTTTGTTTCTGAACCAGACAATAACACCGCGCAAAGCCCTACCCGTTCACATTCAGGGAAGCGACCGAACAATTCAGGTGTTTAAGCATATTGCGCAGAGCTGCATCGCACACCTGCAAGCGAACGAAGGCGGCGTGCTCCTGCCCCAGGATGAAGAATACGTCCATCAGGCACGCGTTGCTATGCGCCGTTTACGCACGGCGCTCCGCTTGTTCTCAGCTGCCCTACCTCAAGGTTTTTCAGAGCGCTGGAGCAATGCATGGCGCAATATCGCTCAGGAACTCGGCAACGCCCGCAATTGGGATGTCTTTTGTTCAGAACTATTGCCGCTATTAGACAAAGACCTGAAGGCACACCCCGATTTGAAAGCACTCAGAGCATTTGCGCTTGATCGTCGTTTGCAATCCCATGAATCGGCAAAGGCCTGCATGACAGCCAGGAGTTACAGCCTTACCCTGATTAGTTTCTGTGAAGCATTGATGGATCTGCGCGTGGTAGATGAGCCTATTAGTACATTCGCCACCAAAGCTTTAAAACGCCGACACAGGAAATTTGTCAGTGGCGCGCGCATTGCACATACGTTGACAGCAGGACAGCGGCACGAAGTTCGCATCGATCTTAAAAAACTACGCTACACCCTGGATTTCTTTGAAAGCCTCTACCCGAAAAAGCGTGTCCAGGCATTTTCACGGGCTTTAACTGACACCCAGGAGCTACTGGGCCATATGAATGATCTGGCAACAGCAGATCTGCTGATGCATGAACGTCAGATGGCAACAGCCGATGCCCCAATGGCGTGGAGCCAAGGTCGTATGAGTGCCTATCTTGAAATGCTGCCCAGCGCTCTAAAGCCCATGATTAAACAGAACGTGCCCTGGAGCAGAAACTAGGCATAGCGCTAAAGAAATGGCTAACTTTAAGCATCGTACCCACAACCAAGACACCCAATGATAAACCGGGCTTTTAGCCCGGTTTATCATTGATATCTAGCGGTAAATAGCCGATTACTTTTTCTTGCTTTTCTTGGCAGGGCGTCCTGGCTTAACACGCTCCACTTTTGCCAATGCTGCCAGCAGAACACTGTCCGTCATGGCCACCAGGTGCGCAATACCCGCACGCAGGATTTCGGTCTTTTTAAATTCTTTGCCAAGTTTTTCAGCACGCTTTTTCATATCCGCCAACAGGGCATGCTCGTGCGCAGGAAAGGTAAAGCTATCGCGTACAAGTTTCACTTTCTTAGGCTTCGCCGGTTTAACAGCCACGGATAACGCCTTGGTGGAGAGCACAGCAGATTTGGCAACAACCGGTTTCAGGCTTTTCTGGACCAGTGCCTTCACAGGCTTCTTAGCGGCAGATAGCGCACGACGCACAGGTGCCTTTACTGCTGGCTTAACAGCAACAGCTTTAACGGCGGGTTTACGGTCAACAGCTTTACGCGCTGCTGTTCGAACAACTGGCTTACGGGTCGAGGTTGGGCTTGTAGTCAAGATGCACTCCTGAAAGAATTTATTTTTGGATTATGGCATAGAGGCACTCTATTCATTGTGAATTTTTACAAAAAGATCAAAGTAATATCCGCGTAACAATTTCTTAATACAGTGCCTGATTCTCCATCATTGATGTAACGAGCCATGGCCTTTGTCCCGTTAGACGCATTGATCGATCCCTTGCTCATTCCTGTTGATGGCGTGGTTTTCGCCTGGGAAATGCGCGGTGATCAATCGCACGAAATTCAGCCTGCTGAAATTGACGCAGCGCTATCTGACACCAACAAATCACTCTGGCTCCATCTGAACCTCTCTAATGCCCGCGTGCAACGATGGCTCAAGCAGACCCCGCAGATACCAGAATCACTCAAGGAAGCCATTCTTGACGAAGTTCATCGTAGCCGGATGGAAACCATTGAAGAATTCGGTGATGGGCTCATGATGGTGATGAACGATTTTCGCATTGGACTCAATCAGGGCAATGATGATGAAGATACCGGTACGCTCTGGGCCATCATGACACCGAGACTGATGCTGTCGTTGCGAGCCCATCCGCTGATGACGACAGACACCTTGCGCCATTTATTGCGACAAAAACGTATTGCACCCGATAGCGTTGTCGGCCTGTACCACGAACTGATCGAGGAACGCGCTAGCCATCTACGCAAACGCACAGATCAACTCTCAGAGCAGATGGACACCCTGGAAGAAATACTCATCAGAGGTGAAACCCTGCCGGAACACGAAATACTTGGGCGCTTACGCATTACCTGTAGCCGCTTGCGACGACACTACGCACCCGAGCTGACGGCTTTACGCCGGCTGATACGACGGAGACCTATCTGGTTTAATGAGGACGACACTGACAAACTGCGGGAACAAATTGAGCTTCTCGCGTTTCTGGTTGATGAAGTCAATAATCTTTACGAACGCGCCAAGGTATTACAAGACGAGCTCTCTGCGCATGTTGCCGAGTTCAATGCCCGAAACCTGCAAGTACTGTCCGTAATGACGGTGATCTTTTTACCGATGACGCTGGTTACGGGTGTTATGGGGATGAACATGGGCGACCTGCCCGGCCTCGAGCATTCTTTCTATGCCGTCATGCTCGTGATGTGTGGCGCAGGACTGGCTGTTTATCTAGGCCTCAAGATCAAACGGGTCATTTAACCCAAACGTAACATCAGGGTCACACCCTTGTCATACTGAGCGGGCTAAATGCTCGCATCGTGCAAGCACATAAAGACCACCACTTTCGCACCATCTGGATCTCAGATATTCATCTGGGCACTTCGGGATGCCAGGCAGAATATCTCCTCGATTTCCTAAAAAGCCATGAGTCAGAAACACTGTATCTGGTCGGCGACATTCTGGATGGATGGCAACTACGCAAGGGTTGGTACTGGCCACAAACACATAATGATGTCGTCCAGAAAATATTGCGCAAGGGGCGTAAAGGAACCCGCGTAGTCTTCATTCCGGGAAACCACGACGAGAGTGTCCGGCAATTTATAGGCCTCAGCTTTGGTGATATCGAAGTTCATGAGGATGCTATCCACACTCTGGCAAATGGCAAGCGTCTCTGGGTAACACACGGCGACCTGTTTGATGGCGTCATGCAACATGCCCGCTGGTTAGCCTATGTCGGTGACAACGCCTACAGCCTGATTCTCAAATTAAACCGCTGGTTCAATGCCATACGCGTGCGCCTGGGCTTACCGTACTGGTCACTCTCCCAGTACTTAAAACATCAGGTTAAAAACGCCGTCAACTTTATCTCGGCATTTGAGCACGTCATGACAGAAGAAGCACGGCGGCGTGAATGCGATGGCGTGGTCTGTGGCCACATCCACAAAGCGGAAATACGAGACATTAACGGCATTCTCTATGCGAACGATGGTGACTGGGTAGAAAGCCTGACCGCACTGGTTGAAGATTTCGAAGGTAATCTCCGCATTATTCACTGGCACCGCCGAATCGAAGCGCCTCTTAATCTGAAGGGAGTACCCAATGCGTATCCTGATCGTCACTGATGCCTGGGAGCCACAAGTCAATGGTGTCGTCCGCACCATCAAATCAACACGCCGTGAGCTCGAAAAAATGGGGCACATGGTTGACCTACTCACGCCAATAGAATTCAAGACTGTTCCCTGCCCGACCTATCCGGATATCCGCTTATCCATTCTGCCTAAAAACAAGGTTGAACAACGGATTATCGAGTTTTCTCCGGATGCAATTCATATTGCTACAGAAGGCCCACTGGGATTAGCTGCACGGGCATGGTCGCTGCGCAATGACTTTCCATTTACCACGGCTTATCACACAAGATTTCCTGAATATGTGCATGCACGGTTACGTATTCCATTAAGCTGGACCTACCAATATCTGAAGTGGTTTCATGGGCCTTCGCGTGCCATTATGGCACCAACACACGTGGTCAAAAATGATCTTGAGCTTGCTGGTTTCAATAACGTGGCGTTGTGGAGCCGTGGCGTCGAGCTCGATATCTTTACGCCAAGAACAGTGCAACGGTTAGGAACTCGCCCACCTATTTTTCTTTACGTTGGGCGCGTGGCGGTCGAAAAAAATATCGAGGCTTTTCTTGAACTGGATCTCCCGGGTTCCAAATGGGTTGCAGGAGAAGGGCCTGCTTTAGCAGCGCTACGTGCCAAGTACCCGAAGGCCAATTTCATGGGTGTACTCAATCAGCATGAACTGGCCGACGTCTATTCTTCGGCCGATGTCTTTGTCTTCCCGAGCAAAACCGATACCTTCGGCCTGGTTCTGCTGGAAGCCATGGCATGCGGTTTACCTGTCGCTGCCTATCCAGTCACAGGACCACTCGATGTGATTGGTGACGCGCCGGCTGGCGCATTACATCATGATTTACGTCAGGCATGTCTGAATGCGCTGGAACTCAATCGAGCAGACGCAGTCACCCACGCCCAGAAGTTTTCATGGCGCGTTGCGACTGAGCAATTTGTAAACCACTTGCATCCGTATGACGAACCTGTAGAGAAAGTGGCTTAAAGTTATGCGGGCTTCGCAGGATAATTACCAACCCGAAAACAATCCTTACAAAACACAACGCGGTTTAAAGCGGGTCTGGTTTGCGGCTGGGCATTCACTGCAAGGCTTTGTATTCGCTTTCAGAGAAGAAAGTGCATTTCGTCAGGAGCTTTTACTCACAGCACTGATGGCCCCGTGGGCGTTTATTCTCGACATCTCAACGGTAGAACGAATTCTGCTCATCGCCAGTTTATTATTGGTCTTGATGTTTGAATTGATTAACTCCGGTATTGAAGCCGCTATTGACCGCATCTCCTTTGACGCGCACAGTCTTTCCAAACGCGCTAAAGATTACGGCAGTGCCGCAGTTTTTTTATCTCTCCTCCTTTGCGGGGGCACTTGGGTTGCGCTTTTATACCCAGTCGTTCATTTTTAAAGTTGCTTAGTTTATGAATCTGATTTTATGGCGACACGCCGAAGCCATTGACCTTGGCACCCCCGTCACACCGGGTTGTAAACGTGATCTTGATAGGCATCTCACTGATCGCGGACTGCAGCAAGCAGAGGCCACTGCCCGCTGGTTGCGTAAAAACATCAAGCGCGACCTGCGCGTCATTTGCAGCCCAGCATTACGCGCGGTACAAACCGCGCAGGCCTATGTTGAAAAACCGGAAATCATTGCAGATCTTTGTCCACTAGCAGATGCTAGTCATGTGCTGGCTGCCATACGCTGGCCTCAGGGCAAAGATGTCCTGGTGATCGGCCATCAGCCCTGGATCGGGCGTGTCGCGAGTCTGCTGCTTGCTGGTTCGGAACAGGACTGGTCTGTTAAAAAATCAGCCATCTGGTGGCTTTCACATCGCATCAGAAAACAGGAAGCTCAGGAAAAACAGCAAACGGTTTTACGCCTGGTCTTACCTCCGGATCTTGTTAGCTAGGACTGATTTTTCATCCAACTGTCACAGGACTATCACCGCACCGTCATCTCGCTCCCTTAAAGTCTGTGAACGCTATAGACCCATAGAGGATAAGTATGCCGGATAAGACGCCCAACTTTAGTAATCTGATTCAAGACAACCTGCATGTCGAGTTGCCACTCGCACAGGCAAAGGCCCATAATCCGGCCCTAAAGATTTCCTGGGCGCGGCATCAAGATGAAGTCGAAGAAGCGCAACGACTTCGTTACAAAATATTTGCCGAAGAAATGGGTGCGGTTCTACCAAAGGCTAAAGAAGGGCTCGATCAGGATCTCTATGATGCCTGGTGTGACCATTTGATCGTTCGTGATGAAGAAACCCTGCGGGTGGTTGGTACTTATCGTGTACTGACACCCCATCAGGCTAGCAAGCTCGGCAGTCTCTATTCTGAGACCGAATTCGACCTCACGCGCCTTACCCATCTCCGTCCAAAAATGATCGAACTGGGCCGTTCCTGTGTGCACCAGGATTACCGCTCGGGCAGTGTAATCATGGCGCTGTGGAGTGGGCTCGGCCGATACATGATTCAGGGAGGTTACGAATCCATGCTGGGTTGCGCCAGTGTTTCCATGGGCGATGGCGGCCATTATGCAGCAAGCCTCTACAGCCAATTCCAGGAAAAAAACCTTTCCCAGATCGAATATCGCGCCTTTCCCCGTCTTGCGCTACCCATTGAGAATCTTAACCAGGACATGGCCGTCGAACCGCCAGCACTGGTTAAAGGTTATCTGAGGTTAGGTGCAAAAATTTGCGGGGCCCCCGCCTGGGATCCGGATTTTAATACCGCTGATTTTCTGACGCTGCTCCGGCTATCCGATATGCATCCCCGCTATGCTCGCCACTTCCTGGGCGAGCATACGGGTTAACCCACTGTTATTACTTACCTGTGCAGCTCGACGGTACGTATTTTTGTTCAAGCGTTGTGCTGCAAGTCCAGCCAGAAACTGTGGCATTGGCGACAGCGCCGGTATAAACAATGGTTTTGCCATCCACGTTCTTATCAATACCCTTCAAAGCAACCGTTACGGTCGCGTTGCCGCTATTTCCACCTGAGGTAACACTTTCCACATACTGGGTTGAACCTGAACACAGGTTGTTCGGAATCGTTGCCGCACCGCTTTGCACAGCTTCTGTCACCGATACCTTACAGGCAGAAGCCGCGAGCAAGCCTTCTGATACCTTTGCCCGGATTGTATAGTTCTGATACGCCGGTAGTGCAATTGCGCCGAGAATACCGACAATGGCAATGACGACCATTAGTTCGATCAGGGTAAAGCCTGCCTGCAACGACTTACGCATGTGTCTCTCCAGTTAAAACCGCAAATTTACTATGCTCATCTTATCTCATTGCCGGCAGCCCCGCAAAGACATGCGCATCAACGCCCGTCTGCTGCTCGGTAAAGACGCTTGAATAAGTAATGCGATGGCAAAAAAATCAGAAAAACTAGCATTAACTGCAGCAGTAGGAACCACACCACGCCAGGCATCCAAGTTTGAGGGGCCTGATCACTCAACCCATACACATAGTTGATATTGACCGGTAATGCCGCATTATCCGGGGGCGCGGGTGGTGCCGGCATAAAGAAATAGCAGATATAGAGCGCCAGCAAAGCAATTACGGTCCATAAAGGCAGGCCGCGCGCATCGTAGCCTGTACGCTTGAGCAGCCAGAGCAGAAAAAACGGCAGCCAGAAGTGAAAGAAGGACAAAAAGCGTGCATAGAAAGGCAAGGCATCGTCATACATATAGGCTGTCATGCCTGACAATGGAACACCCAGGCCTGTGGCTAGAAAATCGATGGCCCATAGCGCTTGCGGTAGCACGATTCCGACAGCGGCAGCCGACACCAGCAGCGCACTTTCACGCCACAAGGCAACGAGCGTTAAAAAAAGCGCAATGTCACAGAAGTATAAAAAGTTCGTCGGCCCGTAGGTCTGCCAATAAACCGGCACTAACACCATCATATACAACGTGTAGATGACTTTAATGATCAGAGGAATACGCTGTGCGCTTTGCGAAGTCACAATCATGCTTGCACAGCCAACGTCGCAACAACCTCTTCGTCGTCCACTTGCTTAAAGTCGGTATAAAAACGCCCGACACCCCCAAACTCAGCCACTACCTGCAAACAGACCAGGGCATCACAGAAAGGCCGAATAACAGCCACGGCCTCCGGTGATGATACCGGCACCGCACAGATCAGTTTGGCAGGGTTCTGGCTGCGTACCTCCAGTAATGCTGAACGCATGGTGGCGCCTGTTGCCATGCCGTCATCCACCACAATGACGGTCCGCCCATGGATGGCCACGGGTAGTCGCACTACAGCATATTGCAAACGACGTCGCTGAATCGTCCCCAGCTGTCGCCCAACCTCTTCTGCCAGATAAGAGGCATCGGCACCCGTTCGCTCTGCATAGTCGGCCACAAAGACCTTGCCAGACTCGCCGACCGAACCTACAGCAAATTCCGGGTTACCAGGTGCCCCCACTTTGCGCACGAGGACCACATCCAACTCGCCATGCAGCGTATCGGCCAATACCCGCCCCAGGGGGACCCCACCCCGTGGGATCGCCAGCACTAAGGGCTGATCATGCTGATAAATCTTGAGCGCTGCGCAGAGCTGCCGTGCAGCATCTTCCCGATCCACAAAGACCATCAGGCAGCCCCTTCCAACCGTAAGAGTTCAATCTGAAACAAAGCTTCATAGGGCGGCACATGGCACTCCACCACATCGGCTGGTGCCACCTGTAGATGAACCCCAACGGCATCCGCCCGAATTGGCAATTGCGCGACATGCCGATCTGCCAGCACCGCCGTATATATCGCCGCCGGCGACTTGGCATTGAGCCATTCAATCACACGCAACAACGAATGCCCCGTATAGAGCACATCATCGACAATAAGTAATTTATAACCCGTTAAATCAAGCTCGGCCTGACCCTGCTGCTCAGTTAACTGCGTTTCATGATGTAGTAATGTCAAATCATCCGCGTAGCGCTTGACCTTGAGATCAAGACGCGTCGGCATCGGCATCTGAAATAGGCGAACCAGTGCCTCACACAGGCGATCTGCCAACGGCGCACCCCGTCGCAACACCCCGATCACAGCCACCTTCTCGGCGCCGGCCAACAGTGGCGCAATCTGACGGGCCATCGCATCAATCAAACCCGGCATCTGAGCCGGTGCATAGAGCAAAAATCGGTTTCCGGGTGGGTGATCCGCCGGATCAATCTGATTGATCTGACTAGCCATAGCGTCCCTCAACACAAAGTCACTTTGTATCGAGATTACACGCTTTCAGCGCATTATGTCTTTTGCAGTGCAGCTACCTCTTCATCGCTAAACAGGCGCGATCGGGTTAGAAAACGTAAGCCCGTAGGTCTTTCTAAAGAAAACATGCCACCACTACCCGGAATCGCATCAATGATTAGATGCGTGTGCTCCCAATAGCTGAACTGTGATTGGCTCATATAAAACGGCACACCGCCAATCTCTCCGAGCTTCACATCGATATCCCCTACCAGAAATTCATTAGCGGGGAAACACATGGGCGCACTCCCGTCACAGCAGCCACCCGACTGATGAAACAGCAGCGCGCCATGTTGTTGTTTAAGTTGATCGATTAACGCCAGTGCCGCCGGCGTCGCCGAAACGCGGCTGACGGTACTGTTGCGTGGCGTTAAATCGGTGGCCATTAGAAGAAGCCGAGTGGCGACTCGCTGTAGCTGACCAGCAGATTCTTGGTCTGTTGATAATGATCCAGCATCATCTTGTGGTTCTCACGACCAATGCCCGACTGCTTGTAACCGCCAAAGGCGGCATGGGCCGGATAAGCATGGTAGCAGTTGGTCCACACACGACCGGCCTGAATGGCACGACCCACGCGGAAGGCGCGGTTGCCGTTACGTGTCCAGACGCCGGCACCCAGACCATACAGCGTATCGTTGGCGATCTCAATCGCTTCGGCCTCATCCTTGAAGGTGGTCACCGACACCACCGGTCCGAAGATCTCTTCCTGGAAAATACGCATCTTGTTATGACCTTTGAACACCGTTGGCTGAATGTAGTAACCACCCGCCAGATCACCTTCCATGACGGCTTGTGCGCCACCGATCAGGCACTGAGCCCCCTCTTCCTTGCCCAGCTTCAGATAGGAGTTGATCTTCTCCAATTGTTCATTCGAGGCCTGCGCACCAATCATCGTGTTCGGGTCGAGCGGATTACCTTGCTTGATGGCCGCTACGCGCTTGAGCACGCGTTCCATGAACTTTTCATAGATCGATTCCTGAACCAGCACACGCGACGGGCAGGTACAGACTTCACCCTGGTTCAAGGCAAAGAGCGTAAAGCCTTCCAGCACCTTATCGAAGTAGCTATCGTCGGCATCCATCACGTCTTCAAAGAACAGGTTCGGGCTCTTGCCACCTAATTCCAGCGTTACCGGAATGAGATTCTGGCTGGCGTATTGCATGATCAAACGACCCGTTGTTGTTTCACCGGTAAAGGCGATCTTGGCAATCCGCGGGCTGGAGGCCAGTGGCTTGCCGGCTTCCAGGCCGAAACCGTTCACCACGTTCAGCACCCCCGGTGGCAGCAGATCACCAATCAACTCCATCAATACCAGAAGTGATGCGGGTGTCTGTTCAGCCGGTTTCAGCACCACGCAGTTGCCCGCACCCAGCGCCGGGGCCAGTTTCCAGACAGCCATCAGAATCGGAAAATTCCAGGGGATAATCTGACCAACAACGCCGAGCGGTTCTTTGTAGTGATAGGCATAGGTGTCGTGATCGATCTCGCTGATGCCGCCTTCTTCGGCGCGCACGCAACCGGCAAAGTAACGGAAGTGGTCAATCGCTAGCGGAATATCAGCCGCCATGGTCTCGCGGATCGGCTTTCCGTTATCCAGCGTCTCCGCCGTTGCGATCAACTTCAGGTTCGCTTCCATGCGGTCGGCGATCTTGTTGAGGATGTTGGCGCGCTCGGTCTGCGAGGTCTTGCCCCAGGCGGCCTTGGCGGCGTGGGCGGCGGCGTGGTCGATAACCTGAAGGCGTGGGGCTACAAGGTCGTGGAAGTGCAGATGGGGTCCAGCCCGACCGATGCCGACACCTACTACAACAAGCGGGTGGAGATATGGGGCCGGATGCGCGAGTGGCTGATGACAGGCGCGATCCCAGCGGATGGCGATCTGATGACCGACTTGATCAGCCCCGAGTACAGCTACCACCCGGTCAGCAACAAAGTGCAGCTGGAAGGCAAAGACCACATGAAGAGCCGTGGGTTGGCTTCCCCAGACAGCGCGGAAGCGCTGGCATTGACATTTGCGCAACCTGTTGCGAGAATCGATGCAAGGGCTAGCCGTAACAACAGCATGCGCAACAGGATCGCGCGTGATGTGGATTATGCTATATTCCCAGACTAATAACCCCTTCGGGCCATTGTTATGTCATTCGTCGGAAAA
>ERZ650301.418-NODE-418-length-11670-cov-5.435644_pt1 | contig 11670 bp, 10 predicted proteins | sample MGYA00376237_ERZ650301 | MGnify/ENA primary metagenome ERZ650301 (study PRJEB26733, sample SAMN07839255) | wastewater metagenome | biome: small river; feature: stream; material: water | place: USA: North Carolina | collected 2016-04-05 ...
TTTCGATCCAGATCACACGGGTGCAGGTGTCGAGAATCGACTTCATGCTGTGGCTCACCAAGAAGACGGTTCCGGCGCTGTCGCGCATCTCACGCATGCGAGCCTCAGAGCGGTTGCGGAACTCTTGGTCGCCGACGGCAAGAGCCTCATCGATGATCAGGATGTCGTGGTCTCGAGAGGCGGCGATGGCAAAGCGAAGGCGTGCTGACATGCCCGATGAATAGGTGCGCATCGGCAGATCGATGAACTCTTCTAGACCAGCAAATTTGGTGATCGCGTCGGTGTTGTCGAGCATGTCTTTGCGACCGAAGCCCATGGCCAAACCGCCGAGCAAGATGTTCTTTTCACCAGAAAGGTTAGGCAGCAGAACCGCACCAACGCCAAGCAACGCTGGCTTGGCCGAGGCATAAACTGCGCCACCCTGGATCGGGGTCAGGCCGGCAATCGCACGCATCAGACTCGACTTGCCCGAGCCATTGCTGCCGATGATGCCAACCGATTCACCTTCGAAAACGGTGAAACTCAAACCCTTGACCGCGTGCACCTCGCGAAGACGCATCTTGCGAGAGAACAAACCGCCACCGGCACCGGCCTTGGTCGCACGACGACCACTGGCAAAAACCTTATAGATGATGTGAACATCATCGACAACCACTACTGGCTTGTTACTCACAGGACGAGTGCTCTTCTTAGTCTTCGCGGCCATAACGCTCCTCCGCCTTCCAGAAGAATACGATTCCGAGCGCCAAAGTCACGACGGCCCAACCGATTGCAGCCCACCACATGAATGCGGTGGCTTCATAGCCCTCAACGCCGGCGCCGCGAGCCAAGCTCACGAAAACATAAACCGGGTTGTACTTCTCGATTTCAAGGGCAACGGGATAGTTCTTGAGAACGTGCTCCATGTTGAAGAAAATGCCGCTGGTATAGAACACAATGCGGATCACGAATGGGATCAACTTTGCCAAGTCTTGGATGTGCACGGTGAGGCGAGCCGAAACCAAGGCCAGGCCGGTGCTGAACATGATCATCAAGAACGTGATCGGAATCAGCAGCAGCCACTTGAAAGTGATTGGCTGAGCGAAGACCACCCAGGTGAGCAAGAGCAAAACCATCTGTGGCAAAAGATTGAAAACCTGCTGGATGGTGGCCTGAACCGGCAAAAGCATGCGCGGGAAGCTGAGCGAGCGCACGAGGCCGAGGTTTCCGGTCACCGAACCCGCGCCGGCACCGAAGGCACCAGACATAAACGAGAACAAGAAGACACCGGTGAACAAGAACGGGATGTAGTTGTCTGGGCGACTCGAGCCCATAAGGACACCGAAGATCAGACCGTAAACCAGAGCCTGAACGGTTGGCAGAAGCACGGTCCACCAGCGACCGAGGCGATTTTTAGCGTTTGCTGCCTCGCTGTTGAAGCGAGCCATGGTCATTGCGAAGTCCCGACGCTTCCAGGCTTCGGCAAGGTATTCAAGAAGAGCCGGACGAGCGCCAACGCGCTTCAATCCGTGTTCCCGTGCATAGTCAGCGAGACTCATTCGGGCTCCTTCGGCTCGTCTAATTTCTAGTGAAAGTCTACCGCCGAGGCGCTTCAGACCGGCTTAAGCGCTGGTTGCTAGTTCTTGTTTTCGGCGTCGAACTTGGCCTTGATATCAGCGTGAATCTTGCTGAAGTTAGGGTAGACCGGGTCATAGTTCGGCGGAGTGATGTTCAAAGATTTGATGCCATAAGCCTTGGCCTTGCCAGCCAGGTTCTTATATTCAAAAAGCATGCCGCTCGGAATGTCAGTCTTGACGAGTTCCTTGCCGGCAGACATGATCTGCTGAACACGGCTCAACACATTGGCCGGGTCCATCTGCTTCAAAACTTGGTCTTCGACTTCGTGCTGACGACGCATGCGGTCATAGTCGTTGGTGCTGTGACGCGAGCGGGCATACCAGAGCGCGGTGTAGCCGTTCATGTGCTGCTGCCCTGCCTCGATCCAACCCTTGACGTCCGAAAGGTCGTCCTTCTGCCCACCAATTGGCAAGCGCTGCTGCACATTGATGTCGATGCCACCCAGCGCATCGATGAGGCTCGAGAAGGCGGCCATGTCGACAATCACGTATGACTGAATCTTCAAACCGGTCACGTATGAAACGGCGTCACGCGTTGCCTCGACGCCAGGGGTTGAGCCATGCTTCACTGCATCCGGGTAGAGGTCTGAGTGGTTGTCGGTGACGTCTTTATAGATCGCATTGATCAGACACTCGAAACCGCAGTTCCAGCCGTTCGGATAAACCTTGAGCATCGGCGAACCGGCGACGAAACCAACGTGTTGCAGGTTGCGCGGCAAACCAACGTTGACGGCCTGGCCGGTAGCCGCATTAATGCTGATCACCGAGATGCTGTCTGGGCGAATGCCGAAGCGATCGCGCCCGCTGTCGGCACCGAGAAGCATGATGTTGTAGCGGCCATCCACCGGGGTGGTGAAACCGCTCTGGTTGAAGATCGAGCCGAGTGCACCAGCCGAGACTCCGGCGGTGTTGCCAGCCCAAGATAGACCAGAGGTGCCGATGACAGCAGCCAAGACCAGACCACCAAAGGCGATCCAGCGCTCGCGCTGATAGAGGCGTCCGAGACGCATCAGGCGAAGCGTGTCAATGGCAAGAACCGCAAACAAGATGCTGTAAACGGTTAGCACCAGGGCCAAGAAACCGAAGACGAAGTTGACCGGAATCACGCGGAACAGCAAGCCATTCCTATCGACTAAGCCAACGAGAATCGTGATCAGAGCGATTGCCCAAAAAGTCAGAGTTGCGGTGATACCAACTCGTGCAAACTTGCGATTTCCGGCAACTAGCTGGGCAGAGCCTGGCACCACGAGGGTGAGCAAAATGAGCCACCAGGCGCGCTTATTCAGCTGCTCCGGGGTGACACGCTCGACCTTACGGAATGGACCTAGATTTGAGATTTGAGCTTCGCATTCTTCGCAGCGACCTGCTCCTTGAGCGATTCGCCATAGGCAAACATCGCTGCAGATAGCTTCGAATCGGTCGAACCAAGGATGCGAGCCGCGAGGATGCCCGCGTTCTTCGCACCGTTGATCGAAACAGTGGCAACCGGGATTCCGGCTGGCATCTGCACGATTGAAAGAAGAGAATCCATGCCGTCTAGCTTGGCTAGAGCAACCGGAACACCGATGACCGGAAGAGTGGTGACCGAAGCGAGCATGCCAGGCAGGTGAGCTGCGCCACCGGCACCGGCAATGATGACCTTGAGGCCACGACCGGCTGCGGCCTTACCCCACTCGATCATGCGCTCTGGGGTGCGGTGAGCTGAGAGAACCTCGACCTCATATTCAACGCCGAACTCTTTTAGAACTTGAGCGGCATCTGACATGACCGACCAGTCAGAGTCTGAGCCCATGACTACACCAACGACAGGGTTTGACATGTTTGGCTCCTAAACGATTGACGACTTTGAAATTTTACCTAGCCGAGGCCGATTATCCGCGTAGCAAAACGGCTGCAGCACCCTTGGCTTCGGCGAGCGCAAACTCAAGATCATCCGAGACCGCGGTGACGTGACCCATCTTGCGACCGGCGCGCGGCCCCTTGCCATAGGTGTGCACCTTGGCAGCTGGGTGCGCTGCTAGCGCCTTGGCATAGGCCTGAACGAAGTTATTTGAGTCATCGACACCGAGCAAGTTGACCATCACGGCGTGCTTTGCGGTCGGTTCGGTTGAGCCAAGTGGCAGGTCTGAAACGGCACGGATGTGCTGCTCAAACTGACTGGTAACCGAGCCCTCGATGCTGAAGTGACCCGAGTTGTGTGGGCGCATGGCTAGTTCGTTGATCAAGATTCGGCCATCGCGCGCCTCGAACATTTCGACTGCGAGAACACCGGTGACTCCAAGACCATCGGCCACCTTGCGAGCGATCGCGGCGGTGGTTTCCAGAGTCTGCTTGGTTGCCTTAGGCGCCGGTGAGATAACCACCGAACAAACGCCATTTTCTTGGATGGTCTCGACCAGTGGCCAAGACTTGAACTCGCCAGTTGGGCGACGGGCACTGAGCTGAGCGAGTTCGCGAACGAAGTCGACCTTCTCTTCGGCTAGCAGGCTGCCGCCATACTGGGGCAGGTTAGCCAGCCAATCCTTGGCGTCATCGGCCGAGCGAACTACGCGAACACCCTTACCGTCATACCCACCAATCGGAGTCTTCAAAATTGCGACGCCGCCGTTGGCTTCGATGAACTCCTGCAGGGCAGCTGCATCCTGGATTTCGGCCCAGGCTGGCATTGGCAAACCAAGTTCACCGAGACGCTTGCGCATCTTTAGCTTGTTCTGCGCGAAGGCGAGCGCCTTGCTTGGCGGGTTGACCTTCACGCCTTCAGCCTCAAGCGCTTCGAGAACTGGCAGCGGAACGTGCTCGTGGTCAAAGGTGATGACGTCAACGGTCTTTGCGAATTCGCGAACCACGTCTAGGTGGGTGTAGTCACCTACCTGAGTGGTGGCAAGGGCGGCAGATGAACCGGCTGCTTCAGCGAGCACTTTGATGTCTAGACCAAGGTTGATTGCCGGCGGAGTCATCATTCGCGCCAGCTGGCCCCCACCAATTACGCCCACAGAAGCCATGACACCAATCCTTTATTCGTCTGGTTCTAGTTTAAAGCTTTGCGGCCAGTGCCTGAATCTCGGCAACCAGCTTCTTCGCCTTAGGCAACCGAGGCAGCTCGATAATTTCGCCACTGCCCAGCGCGATCTGAATGCGACGACCATCACCGAGGCGCACATCCGTGACCTGGTTGAAGTTGGCTTCACTGCGTCTCTGACCCATCAGACCCGAGCGATAAAGCACCCGCGTGGTGAATAGGTCGACATAGCTACTCAGGTAACGAAGCACCGGAATCAGCCAGAAGATAAAGGCGAGTGCGCCGGCGAACGAATAGAGGGTGATGTTCATCCACTGCTCTGGCAAGCGGCCGCTATAAAACGAGACACCAAAGCAGGCGATGGCGAGAAGCAGAAATGGCACAAACAGGCGAATCACACTCGGGCGGATGCGCGCGATGCGACGCGACTCAATAAAACTCTGGCTCATGAAATCAATTGTGTCGCAGATGCACGATGTCGCCGGCTGAAACGGCGAACAGCTCGCGAGCACCATCCGGCTGAATCAGAATGCGCCCGGTTTCATCGAGACCCACACCGTTGCCAGTGATTTCTTGATCGCCCGGCATGATGGCACGCACCCGGCGACCAATCGAACCGCAGCGCTCGGCTATTTCATCACGGATGCCGCTGGCCACCGCGTCTCCCCCGGCCTCAACGAATCGTGAATAGAGTGCACGAAGTTCGCCCAGGTAAGCGGCCAGAATTTTGTCATTCGAGAGTGTTTCGACTGAGCCAAGTTCGATGGCCAGCGAGGTTGCGGTCTCAATCGGCAGTTGCTCGGCCGTTTGGCGAATGTTTATGCCGGCACCAATCACCACACCAGAGAAATCTGGCAATAGCTCACTGAGAATGCCCGAGATCTTGTGCTCGTTCACGAGCACGTCGTTCGGCCACTTCACCTCCACGTTGTCAACCGGGATGCACTGACCAACCGCGCGGGCCATAGCCAAACCGGCGATCAGCGGCAACCAACCGAAAGAGTTTGGGGTCAACTTGGAGTCGACAGCCGGGCGCAACAACACCGAGATTGCGAGTGAACTGCCCTCAGGGGCCACCCACTGGCGCCCGGTGGCGCGGCCGCGACCGGCACTCTGGAAACCGGCGACCAAGACGGTTAAGTCAGGTCGCTCGGCAGAGACTGCGATCAAATCGGTGTTCGTCGAACCGGTCGATGAAAGGTAATCGAGTCGGTTGACTAACTGGCGGCTGAGCGGGAAATCCATGTAGTTAAGGCTAGTCGCTGTAGAAAGTTAACAGCGGTTTTAGCCGTTCATAGTGGCAAACCTTCAACAGTTTTCGGCCTTTCGCTGGATAGAGTGGTGTGCATGGCTGAAGAAATGACCTACACCACCGCAATCCGTCTGAACCCAGACATCGCGACCACCGCGGGCAAGCTCGAAGATATGCGCAACCGCTATCACGAGGCCGTGCACGCCAGTGGCGAGGCAGCGATTGCCAAGCAGCACGCCAAGGGCAAGAAGACCGCCCGCGAGCGCATCGAGATGCTGCTTGACCCGGGCTCATTTGTCGAACTCGACGAGTTCGTTCGCCACCGTTCAACCGCATTCGGCATGGACAAGAACCGACCTTACGGTGACGCAGTAGTCACCGGTGTCGGCACCATCCACGGTCGCCAGGTTGCCCTCTTCTCGCAAGACTTCACCATCTTCGGTGGCTCACTCGGTGAAGCTGCCGGAAACAAGATCATCAAGGTCATGGACCTAGCCATCGCAACCGGCGTGCCAATCATCGGAATCCTTGACTCGGGAGGCGCGCGCATCCAAGAGGGCGTTGTTGCTCTCGGCAAGTATGGCGAAATCTTCAAGCGCAACACCATGGCATCGGGCGTTATCCCGCAGATCTCAATCATCATGGGCCCTGCCGCCGGTGGCGCAGTTTATTCACCAGCGCTAACCGACTTCGTGATCATGGTCGACAAGACCTCGAACATGTTCGTGACCGGCCCAGATGTGATCAAGGCCGTTACCGGTGAAGACGTGGGCATGGAGGAACTGGGTGGTGCTCGCACTCACAACCAGACCTCTGGTGTTGCTCACTACTTGGCCGAGGATGAAGTTGACGCGATCGACTACGCGCGCTCTCTGCTTAGCTACCTGCCTGAGAACAACCTCTCTGAGACTGTGGTTTACGCAGCCGAGGGTGAGCTTGAAATCACGGATGAAGACCAGAAGCTCAACACCATCATCCCTGACTCACCAAACCAGCCTTATGACATGCGCTCGGTTATCGAGTCGATCGTTGACGGTCACGAGTTCCTCGAGGTTCAGCCGCTATTTGCGCCAAACATCTTGATTGGTTTCGCGCGCGTTGACGGCCGCAGCGTTGGCATCATCGCCAACCAGCCGCAGCAGATGGCCGGAACCCTGAACATCGAGGCTGGCGAAAAGGCTGCACGTTTCGTACGTTTCTGTGACGCGTTCTCGATTCCAATCCTGACCCTGGTCGACGTACCTGGCTACCTTCCTGGCACCGACCAGGAGTGGGCCGGCGTAATCCGCCGCGGCGCAAAGTTGCTCTATGCATACGCCGAGGCAACCGTGCCACTAGTTACCGTGATCACTCGCAAGGCTTACGGAGGCGCTTACATCGTTATGGGCTCGAAGCAGCTCGGTGCCGACATTAACCTTGCTTGGCCAACCGCGGAGATCGCGGTCATGGGCGGACAGGGTGCAATCAACATTCTTTACCGCAACGAAATCAAGGCTGCCGAAGAAGCGGGCCAGGATGTTGCTGCAGTGCGCGCTCGCCTAGCTGCCGAGTACACCTACAACGTTGCCAGCCCATTCTTGGCTGCTGAGCGTGGCGAGCTTGATGGAATCATCGAGCCAGCTGCGACCCGCATCCAGGTAATTAAGGCCCTTCGCGCACTGCGCACCAAGCGTTCGAGCTTGCCACCGAAGAAGCACGGAAACATTCCACTGTAATGGCCGGAAAGCACGTGGCCGAGGGCGGCAAAGAAGAGAACCTGCAGGATGCCCTGCGGGTGGTTCGTGGCGCACCGACCGCCGATGAACTGGCAACTGTGATTGCCGTGCTTGCCGCCGCTCATGCCGAGGAAGAGGCTTCGGCCACCGGCTTCGAGCGCAAGCTGAAGTCTTCTTGGTCACGCAACGCGGCTGTGATGCGCCCGGCAATCGTGCCTGGCCCTGGCCAGTGGCGCGGTGCCTACCGCTCGGGTTTGAACTAGGTCTCAACAAGTAAAAAATTCTTCGGTTTTCTCAGTAGGCTGTCATCAACCTATTGAGCAAAGGAACCGCAATGACGCGCACCCCATCAAAGATTGACCGGATTGCTGACGCCTGGGTCGACAAGATCTCAGAGCTAAGCCCATCTTTCGCGACCTACATCGGCCGCCCGGGTGGCGATGACAAGCTCGATGACCACTCTCCTGAAGCTGCCGAACTAATGATCGGCGAGGTCAAGCGCGTACTTGGCGTGTTGTCAGCAGCCACCCCGACCGACAAGGTCGACGAGGTGACGCTCGATGCCATGAACCAAGATCTGCAGCTCACCGTCGAGCTCCACGAAGCCAAGGTAGACCGCCGCAACCTGAACAACATCGCCTCGCCAGCACAGGGCATCCGTGACATTTTTGACTTGTCGAAGACCGACACCGAGGGTGACTGGCAAAACCTCGTTGCCCGAATGAATGCCGTTTCTGAATCACTCGATGGCTACATGCGCACCTTGCGTCAGGGCATCGAAGCCAAGGATGCGCCTGCGCGCCGACAGGTGCTGACCAACATCGAACAAGCCGAGCAGATTGCCGCCGCCGATGGTTTCTTCAAGACCTTTGCTGCCAACGCCAAGCTTGCCGAAGGCGATTTGCCTGCCAGCCTGAAGGCCGACGCGGTCAAAGCGGCGGATGCCGCCACCGCCGGTTACCAGAAGTTTGTCGACTTCCTGAAGACCGAGCTGTTGCCGGCCGCCAGCCAAGAAGACGCGATTGGTCGCGAGCGTTACTCGCTGTTTAGCCGCAGCTTCCTCGGCGCCAAAATCGACCTCGACGAAACCTATGAATGGGGCAAAGAAGAGCTCGCCCGTGTCACGGCAGAGCAGGAGGCCGTGGCCCGCGAGATCAAGCCTGGCGCCACGGTGCTAGAAGCAATCGATTTCTTGGACAACGACCCAAGCCGAAAACTGCACGGCACCAAGGCGCTTCAGGAGTGGATGCAAAAGCTTTCCGACGCAGCCATCGAAAAGTTGAGCGGCACTCACTTTGACATTGCCGAACCAATCAAAAAACTCGAGTGCATGATTGCTCCGACCCAGTCGGGCGGCATTTATTACACCGGCCCTACCGATGACTTCAGCCGACCAGGGCGCATGTGGTGGTCTGTTCCGGTCGGAGTCGAAGAGTTCGACACCTGGCGCGAAACCACGACTGTTTACCACGAGGGCGTTCCCGGCCACCACCTGCAGGTGGCTCAAGCTGTCTACAACCGCGAGCAGCTCAACACCTGGCGCCGTTTGGCATCATGGACTTCGGGCCACGGCGAGGGTTGGGCGCTTTATGCCGAGCGTCTAATGGCCGACCTTGGCTTCTTGGACGACCCGGGCGACCGACTTGGCATGCTCGACGGTCAGCGCATGCGAGCTGCCCGAGTGGTTCTCGACCTTGGCGTGCACCTCGGCAAGCCTCGCCTGGATGGCACCGGCAAGTGGGACTTCGACTATGCGCTCGACTTCATGGGCAAGAACGTCAACATGAGCCCTGAGTTCGTGAACTTCGAAGTGCTGCGCTACTTCGGTTGGCCAGGTCAGGCGCCGAGCTACAAGATCGGTCAACGTATCTGGGAGCAAACTCGCGATGAGTTTGCAGCACGCAAGGGCGCCGACTTCGACATCAAGGAATTCCACCGTGAAGCGCTGAATCTTGGTGGCCTCGGGCTCGACACCCTTCGCAAGGCTTTGTTGGGTTAACAAGTTCGTTAAACCGTATCCCCCAAAGAGGGGATACGTTATCCCCTCTTTGAAAGCGAATCTCCCTCGATACTAGATGTAGATGTTGATTGCTCTTCTATAGGGGAATAGGCAAGCAACTCGGGGAGAGAGTCGAAAGGCTTTCTTAGGGGATTGTGAAGGTGGCTCTCAGGAGCCACCTTTCGCATTTAACTTATCTTTAGCCAGAGGTCTGGGGCCGAGGTGCCTGGGCGGATAGCAGCAACTGTGATTCGCCACTCTTCACCCTTCGGTGCGCGAATGGTCAGGCGACCTTCGCTGACACCCTCGAAGCTTTTAGCCACTTTGTCGAGAACTTCTCTTTTATCGGCTTCGGACAGTTCGTCTAGGCCACCTTCGTCGAGCACCAGGACCTCTACCCCACGTTCGCGGGCGGCCATGATTGCCGAGCGCATTTGATCGTTCAACAGGGTGGCCCCTCGAATCTCATCGCGAAGGCCTGCTTCTAGAAGTCGGGCTTCGCGCTTTTGCTTCTCGTTGAGCTGACCACCGAGAGCCGCTATTAGATTCAGAGCGGGAATGGCCCGGTTGAGGGTCTGCTCCATTAGGCGCGATCGAACCTCGCCTGCCGCCTCAACGGCTGCGGTTTCGGCAGCGGTCGCGGCTGCCCTCAGGTTTAGTTCACGTGCCGCTTTTACCGCACGCTCCACGCCGATAGAAACCGCGTGGCCGGTCACGATCAACGAGAGCACGCCTGGCAAACCAGTGCTTCCTAGACTTCCGATGCCGCCCCAGACAGCAATTTCGATAACCAGTATCAGGAGGCCCAGCCAAGCAAATCCTCGGCGACCACGAACTGCGGTACCGCCCAAAATTGTGCCGACACCCAATACGTACCAAGTTGCATAATCGCCCAGGTGAGCGGGGTCTAGTTGGCTGTTGATCGCGATTGGAATCGCGGCGCAGACCAACAAATTGGTGAGTGCAAGCCAACGAGGCATCCCTCGACTATCGCCAACGGCAATCGTCGGCACCAATATAAAGAGATAGGCCACTAGAGCAATGGCAACGACCTCGGGGCGATCATTTTCGCGAATCCAAATGACGCCAAGGACGGCGTGAAAAAGGCCGAATACCAGGCCGAAGAAACTCAATACCCAGGTCGGGACTCTAAGCATTAGCGCCCCATTCAAGAATGATTGCCGTTCCTGAACCTGGACGACTATCGATAAACGCGCGACCCCCAACCATCTCAACGCGTTCAAGAATTGAAATTCTTACGCCAAGACGATTCTTTGGAACACGCGACATGCGGAAACCCCGGCCGTTGTCTTTCACGACGATCTTTAGGCCTTGACGATGGGACTTGAGGTGCAATTCACGCTTCGCCGATTGACCGGCATGCTGCTGGGAGTTGACGATAGCCTGCAACATCGCCTCAGTCAGTGCGTTGGCGACATCCTCGGGAATTTCGACTGCATCAAGGTCGCTCTTGGTGCAGGTCAGTTCGGGGTCTTGCGACAGGGCAATTTTTTCGAGTGCGGCGAAGAAGCTCGGCCCCGTCACAGTTGAACCGTTAGCTGATCGCTGCGCTTCGTTGAGTTTGGTGATTGCTGTGATGGCCAACCCAGCAACCGAATGTTGTTCGCCAGCCGTCTCAGCCTTCGACGCCAAAAGCAGAGTGGTGAGCACCTTGTCGTGAATCAAGGCATCTAGCCGAGACTTCTCGCGCACCGCAGCCTCGGCGCGAGCCTGGTCTGCTGCTGCCGCAATCTTTCGGTTCGAGGCGTCGTCAACCTTTGAGGCCTCATAACGAGTTACCAAAATGAGCGATCCAAGCAGTGCCGCGAACAAGAAGGTGAGCAGAGTGTCTTGGATGTTCAACCAAAGATCGACGGCGCCATAGGCAGGGAAGAAGCGTGCAATGAACCAATAGATGTCGAGAACGACAAACAAGAGAATCGCGCGAAACGGCGGTAAGCCCGAGAATGCGGCGACCGCGGCTAGGCCAACGCCCCACCAAGCCCAAGGATAAAAGCCCTCGGGAAGTTGGGTTCCGGCAGGAACTCCCAAGAACCACAACATGATGA
>ERZ650301.419-NODE-419-length-11666-cov-21.773405_pt1 | contig 11666 bp, 16 predicted proteins | sample MGYA00376237_ERZ650301 | MGnify/ENA primary metagenome ERZ650301 (study PRJEB26733, sample SAMN07839255) | wastewater metagenome | biome: small river; feature: stream; material: water | place: USA: North Carolina | collected 2016-04-05 ...
GCAACGAAAACGCTTGCGTGATGCGGTGAAAGAAGAAATCTTGCGTGCGTTGCTTTTTCGCAATCGCCACCATGTCAGCGCTGACAGCTTGACTTGATTCTTCTCGCAGTAAATTTTGTTCGCGCATGGCAGGCCCTAAACTCATAAAAACACCCTACTTCTTAAAAACTAAAAATCCGTCGGCACTCAGTACAAGGCCGACGGAATTTGTTAGCTCAATTCAAATTACTTTTGAATCTGTGTCCACACCTTGGCGCGGATTTGGGTCGTCAAGCTGTCAGGCAAAGCCACGTAGTCGAGGTCTTGTGCCATCTTCTTGCCGTTGGTGAATGCCCAATCGAAGAACTTGATCGCTTCAGCTGCGGCAGCTTTATCAGCGGGTTGCTTGTACATCAAGATGAACGAAGCGGTGCTGATGGGCCAGCTGTTCGCGCCTTTGGCGTTCACCATGGACACGCCCATGCCTGGCACTTTCAACCAGTCAGCACCGGCAGCAGCCGCAGCAAATGTCAAATCATCGGGTGCCACATACTTGCCATCGGCGTTTTGCAACTGCATGAATGTCATGTTGTTCTTTTTGACGTACGCGTATTCCACGTAACCCAAAGAACCTTTGACGCGGTTCACGTTGGCAGCCACACCTTCGTTACCTTTGCCGCCGACCGAAGAAGCCGCTGGCCACTTCACCGCAGCGCCCTTGCCCACGGTGGCCGCCCAGTCTTTGCTGACTGTGTTCAAGTAGTCGGTGAAGTTGAAGGTGGTGCCCGAGCCGTCAGCACGGTGCACGATGGTGATGGCTTGGTCTGGCAATTTTTTGCCTGGGTTCAAAGCAGCGATTTTGGGGTCGTTCCAGTTGGCCACTTTGCCCAAGAACATGTCGGCCAACACCGCACCGGTGATGCGCAATTCGCCAGGTTTGAAACCTTCCAGATTCACCACGGGCACCGTGCCGCCGATGATCGCTGGGAACTGAACCAAGCCCTCTTTTTCCAAGTCTTCGCCAGACATAGGCGCGTCAGTCGCACCGAAAGTCACAGTCTTGGCTTTGATTTGACGAATACCGCCCGAAGAACCAATGGATTGGTAGTTCAAACCGTTGCCTGTCGCGGCTTTGTAGGCTTCAGCCCACTTGGCGTACATGGGGAATGGGAAAGTCGCGCCTGCGCCAGTGATGTCGGCAGCGAAGGCAGAACCCATGGCCAAAGTTGCCATTGCAGCGGCGGCCACGGATTTGATGAATGTGCGTTTCGTGTTCATGTGATTCCTTCAATTGGTAAGAACAGCCGTGACTTTAGTGATCCATTGTGACGAAACTGTGACAAATATGACGCTTGATCGATTCAATATTTCAAGTATTATTGAAATATGAAATCTCAAAAAATGCCTGAAGCACACGCGGTGGAAGCCTTGGCGGCATTGGCTCAAGGCCAACGTTTGCGCGCTTTTCGAGCCCTGGTCGTGGCTGGCGATGAAGGGTTGACGCCCGGCGCCCTTGCCGCCCTGCTGCAAATTGCGCCCAGCGCCTTGTCGTTTCACCTCAAAGCCTTGAGCCATGCGGGCTTGGTCAGCGCCGAGGCCAGTGGCCGCCACCTGATCTACCGCGCCGAGTTTGCGCGCATGAACGACCTGCTCACCTACCTCACCCAAGACTGCTGCCAAGGCCAATCGTGCGCCGTGGTGCCTGAGACCTCGACAACCTGTTGCTGATTCACCGAAAGGAAAACACCATGAACGTTGAACAATTTTTAGGTGTGTTGGAAGCCCACCCGCACCAAGCCCTGCGCATCGTGCTGCCCAATGGAGAGGCCGTGGCCCCCCACTTTCACATCACCGAAGTGGGCCATGTAACCAAGAGCTTCATGGACTGCGGCGGCACACGTCGCAAGACCGAGAGCTGCCTGCTGCAAACCTGGGTGCACAGCGATGTGGAGCACCGCTTAGAAACCAGCAAACTGGCCAACATCTTGCGCATTGCGGGGGATGTGCTGCCTTCCCTCGACTTGCCGGTGGAGATTGAGCACGAGGCCGGCGTGGTGTCGCAATACCCCGTCACCGCTGGCAGCAGCGATGGTCACACCTTGACCTTGACCACCGGCCTCAAGCACACCGCGTGCTTGGCCATGGATCTGTGTTGCGCACCTGCCGCGCCTGCCGCTGCGATTGCAACCACTGCGCCACTCACGACTGCCGAGAAACCACGCATCAAAGCAGGCGCGTGCTGCACACCGGGTGGCGGCTGCTGCTGATCGCCAACCCGCCATCGAACTTCGGCCTATCCACCCACGCTGTTTCACGCCATGACCACTTTGAACGTCCTCTTTTTGTGCACACACAACTCTGCACGCAGCATCTTGTCTGAAGCCTTGCTCAACCACATGGCCAGCGGCGCCAGCGGTACACGCTTCAAAGCCTACTCAGCGGGCAGCAGCCCGCGCGAGAACCAACAGCCCAACCCCCTGGGCATCCAAGTGTTGAAGTCCGCCGGCATTGACACCACTTACCTGCGCAGCAAAAGCTGGGACGAGTTTGCCAAACCCGATGCACCGCACATGGACTTGGTCATCACCGTGTGCGACAACGCCGCAGGTGAGGTGTGCCCCTACTGGCCGGGCCAGCCCGCCACCGCACACTGGGGCTATGCCGATCCCTCCGCCTTAGAAGGCACGGATGAAGACCGTTTGGCGGCCTTTCGCAACACGCTCTACATGATTCAAAAACGTTTGCAACTGCTGGTGGATTTACCCGCCGACAAACTGCAAAAAACCATGTTGCAGCACACCGCCCGCGAACTGAGCCAGGAACACGCATGAATTTCTTTGAACGCTATCTCACCGCTTGGGTGGCCTTGTGCATCGTCGTGGGCATTGCACTGGGGCAATGGCAGCCTGAGTTGTTTCAAGCCATTGGCCACTTGGAGTACGCGCAAGTCAACTTGCCTGTGGGCTTGTTGATTTGGGTGATGATCATTCCGATGTTGGTGAAGGTGGACTTTGGCGCCTTGCACGAAGTGCGTCAGCACATCAAAGGCATTGGCGTGACGCTGTTTGTGAACTGGTTGGTCAAACCATTTTCAATGGCCTTGCTGGGCTGGTTTTTCATTCGCTATTGGTTTGCCCCGCTGTTGCCTGCCGAACAAATTGACAGCTACATCGCGGGCCTGATTTTGTTGGCCGCCGCGCCCTGCACCGCCATGGTGTTTGTGTGGAGCCGCCTGACCCACGGACACCCTTTGTTCACCTTGTCGCAAGTGGCTTTGAACGACGCCATCATGGTGGTGGCGTTTGCCCCGTTGGTGGCGTTCTTGCTGGGGCTGTCTGCCATCATCGTGCCGTGGGACACGCTCATCACCTCGGTGGTGTTGTACATCGTCATTCCGGTGGTGTTGGCCCAGTTGTGGCGCAAAGCCTTGTTGGCCCAAGGCACAGACAAATTTGAGGCCGTCATGGTCCAAATTGGCCCATGGTCAATCGCGGCCTTGTTGGCCACACTGGTGTTGCTGTTTGCGTTCCAGGGCGAGGCGATTTTGAAACAACCCTTGGTCATTGCCTTGTTGGCTGTGCCCATCCTCATCCAAGTCCTGTTCAACTCCGCCTTGGCTTACGTCCTCAACCGCGCGGTCGGTGAAGCCCACAACGTGGCCTGCCCTTCGGCGCTGATCGGTGCATCCAACTTCTTTGAGCTGGCCGTGGCTGCCGCCATCAGCCTGTTTGGCTTCGAATCCGGCGCAGCACTGGCCACGGTGGTGGGCGTGCTGATTGAGGTGCCCGTGATGTTGCTGGTGGTGCATGTGGTCAACCGCAGCAAAGGCTGGTACGAGCGCACTGCGGCGCAATGACCTCCGCAACCCAAAGGTTGCCCTGAATTTTTAGAATGGGGCATGCGTCTTTTTTTGAATGCTCTGGGGTTTCAAACCGCTTGGTGGGCCTGCATTGCCGGGGTCGGGCACGGGTTGGAGATACCGGCCTTGGTTTATGGCCTGGTTCTCGCCGCTGTGCATGTGACCTTCGCCCCCAAGCCCAGGCTAGAAATTCAACTCGCGGCAATCGCACTCGCCTTGGGCGTGACGGTTGACACACTGCTACAAGCCACTTCCGTCATTCAGTTTTATGGTTGGTCGCTGGCTTTTCTAAGTCCGTTTTGGCTGTGGTTGCTGTGGGTCTTATTTGCCATGACCTTGACGACATCGCTGTCATTCTTGCAAACCAAGCCGCTGTGGCTCAGCGCTTTGGCGGGCCTGGTGTTTGGGCCCCTGACCTACTATGCCGGGGCGCAACTTGGCGCGGCAGCTTTTGAAAGTTCATTCATCCATCTCAGCGCACTGGCATTGACTTGGATGATGGCACTGCCCTTTTTGGTCTACATGGCCCAACACCGTTTCACACACACCCAAGGTCTCGCATGATGAACCGTCGAATGCTGTTACTCAGTGGCATGGCCAGCACGGCCGTGGCCGCCAACCTCAGTGGCTGCGCCAGTCCCAGCGTGGAGGACTATGCCAACCAAAAACCCGTGCTCGATTTGCGCACCTATTTCAACGGTGTGGTGGATGCATGGGGCATCTTCACGGACCGCAACGGCAAGGTGGTCAAACGCTTCACGGTGGAGATGAAATGCCAATGGCAAAACGACCAAGGCATCTTGGACGAAGACTTTGTCTACTCAGACGGCACGCAAGAAAAACGCGTGTGGCGACTGACCGACCAAGGCAACGGCGCCTATGTGGGTACCGCAGGCGATGTGGTGGGCCTGGCAGAAGGCCAGACACGCGGGAATGCATTTAACTGGCGCTACACACTGGCCCTGCCCGTGGACGGCAGCATCTGGCATGTGCAAATGGATGACTGGATGTATTTGATGAACCAACGGGTAATGCTCAACAAAGCACGCATGACCAAGCTGGGCGTTCACTTGGGCGATGTCACGCTGTCATTCACGAAAAGGGCTTAACGGCATGCGCTTTCAAAAATTGGCACTCAGTCTGTGGTGTGTGTTAGTTGGCACATTGGCGCAAGCCAGTGAATTGGCCACTCAGCTGCAATCATCCGATCACGTGCTGCTGATGCGTCACACCCAAGCACCGGGCACCGGTGACCCTGCCAACTACACCTTGGACGATTGCAAAACCCAACGCAACCTCAGCGACGAGGGGCGCAAGCAAGCCGTGGCGGTGGGCAACTGGCTCAGGCGACAAGGCGTGACAACTGCCGATGTACACACCAGCGCGTGGTGCCGATGCAAAGACACGGCGGAGTTGTTGAAATTGGGCCGCGTGACGGTCGAACCTGCTTTGGCTTCGTTTTTTGATGACATGGCACAAGCCCACACACAAAACCAGAAGCTTGAAGCATTCATCGCAGCAAAGCTCAAAACCAAAGGCAAGCAAGCCCTGATTTTGGTGACGCACCATGTGAACATTCATGCGTTCATGGGCGAAAACATTGCCTCGGGCGACCTGGTATTGGCCAAGGTCGCCTCAAACGGCAAGATGATTTCCTACCAGCGCATACCTAGGCCGAATTGAATCCTCAGAGGATTTGCAAAATATAGCCTTCCCTTCATTCCCTTCACCAAAGTCAACATAACGCGGCAGCATGTAGCCGCAACGTTTGATGTTGCGAACCGGAAGAATGTCGTGGCTAATTTTCTTACGAAGGCGATGGATGTAAACCTCAGCTGCTGTGGTGTTCAAGGCCATGTTTTTCGACGCCATATCTTGAATGAAACGCTCTTTGGGAATGATTTGCCCGACCCGTTTGAGCAATATTTCCAATACCTGCGTTTCGCGAAACGTCAACTCTAGAGCGACACCCATAAGGTGTGCTTGCTGTGTCATGTGGTTGAAACTCAACGCACCATAGTGACTCACCGAAGCCATCATGCCTTGCTTGCGTCGCGTCACCGCTCGAACTACAGCACACAGAGTAGCGTGATCCAAAGACACAGGAAGACATCGGTCGAAACCCGCATCAAGCAAGGCGGATGCAAAAGCCATGTGATCTTCAGGGATCAAAGCGATGGTCGCTGCCGACTGCGGCCACCGATTGGTACGAACCCAGGCACTGAGTTGATCCACCACAGAAGGAGTTGGGTGAAGAAACATCAAGTCGAATTTACGCGAAGGCCACTGTGCCAAATCATTCGACAGCAGTGCATAGTGCTCAAGCCTCACGGCCATGCTCTGAAGTGCAAGACGCAGCTGACGCGCCAACACCTCATCTTGCGCCAAGAGGACCGCTTCAAGCATGCGTCATGCCTGCTCGCACACGGCGGTGCGCAATGGCTGACACGCCTTGTTGATTGAGCATCCATTGCACCGGCTCGGCAGACAGCTGCACGGCCAAGCGCGTGGCTTGTTTTTGCACACCACATGCTGGCGATTGGCCCATGAGTGCTAGCACCCACACTGGCATGACATCGAAAGCACATGTCAAAATCAACGCCATCCACGGTTTGTCAAACACATCGACGGGATAGGCCTGAATGATTTGCAAGATTTCTTGAGCTCGCGCATCAAATCGGAGTTCATCGCCAAAGCCCAGCAACTCAGCGTGTGTGGCTGCGTACGTCAAAGGCAAGTCCACAGCCCCTAACAAGTGTCCTACTTGGGCCATCTCTGCAATGTATTGGTCACAGTCTTGCTGCGACAGCGGCTGTTTGGCCAAGTGTTGGTAGGCCGCTAAAAACGAGGTAACTTCAACCAAGTGCACCCAGCGAATCAGCTCGGGTTCGTTGGCCACATAGGCGCGACCTTGAAGGTCTGAGCCGCGGATATGGGCATGAATGGTGTTGACGCGACGAATGGCATGGAGTGCCAAGGCTTGGCTGCCATACGTGGTGGCTGCAACGAAGTACGCTGTGCGTCCTAAGCGCTCTTTCAGTTTGTGGCGAAAGTCCGAATGGTCCCAGACGGCCGCCAGTGCGCGTGGGTGCAAAGACTGCACGATGAGCGATGACAGCCCCCCCACCATCATGACGGTGAAGTTGGCATGCACCCGCCACGCCACGGAGTCCGGACCAAACAAACCGGCATCGCCCTCTGGGCTAGCAAAGTCGTCCAGCGAAGCGCTAGAGCCCGAGATGGCACGCACACGTTCACCAATGGCATTGAGAGCGAAAGCTTTGAGTGCGTGGGCAATTGACATGGTTTGTCTGTGACGTTGGCTCAAACCTCGTGGGTATCTGACGCGTCTTGCACTGGTTGAGTTTGCGGCGCGAAGTCATGCAAAACAGGTGATGTCTCTGGCTTAGGAAAACTCATTCTTGCGCCATCCCAGCGCTGGCCACACCAACACATGCCGTCGGGATTGATGATGCAAGTTCCGGTGCCGCAGCACCTTGGGTCTTCGCTCATAGATGTCCTTCAAAATTTAGCAATTGGCGCGGCGATGGTCTGCAACCGCGTGGTCATCAAACTTCATTTCAGGGCTTCTCAGCGCACGGTGTTTGGTGGTTCGCCCCTTCATGCGCATGCGCCACAAACGAAATGAGCTAGGGTTGAGCTCGGCCCGCATGAGGCGAATGACCTCGGACTCGTTCAAACCCATGCGCTCGTAAATGGTCTCAAATGTGGTGCGGTCTTCCCATGCCATTTGAATCACCACAGACACATCACCCGGGCTCAGCGTGGCCAAACGTTGTTCAAAACTGGGTTGCATGGCGTTGAGGTGTTGCGTGAGTTAAGCCATCATCAGGGACAACTGAAACACAGAGTTCGGCGCTTTGGGCATGAGCGGCGCCACCAGGGGCTTGAATTTGAATCGGCCCATGGTTTGCACAAATGAGCGCGCCTCTTCGTCACGCATCTCGTCGACAAAATCGGCCAAGGTGGCATGGCTCAAGGTGTCTTTGACGATGCGCTGCAAGTCGATTTCATAGCTGGCTGGCAACTGCGAACGCTCAACGGTGTCGCCTGACGGGTCTGTCTGCAACGTCGATTCAAACACCGACGCAATGTCCCAAATCGAAATCAGCGAGGTGTCGCCCAGAATCATGTAACCGCCCCCCGGGCCTTTCATGGCGCTCACGATGTTGTGTGCTTTGAGCGGCTTGAGGATGTTCTCAAGGTAGGAGATAGACAAATCGAGTCTGGGTGACAGCTCGGTGGTGGTGACGTAGCCTGCGTGGCGTTGGCCTGCCAAAAACACACAGACCTCGATCGCGTTGATGGTTTTCTTTGAGATCATGGTTCAAACTCCTGTTGCGTAGAATTTTGACGCATTAAGCTACTCAATAGTTAATTTAATGTTTGAAAACTGATTTTTCGACACATAATCTACGCAACCTCTACTCAATAGCCTTGTTTTGACCCCCCATACCCTCACCTCAGCTGCCCTGTACCGGATTGGTGCGGTGTCTAAAACCACGGGCATCCCCGTGTCCACCTTGCGCATTTGGGAAACCCGCTACGGCGCGTTTTCACCGGTCAAGACCGAGGGCAAGCAGCGGCTGTTCGCCGAGCACGATGTGTCCAAAGCTTTGTTGCTCAAACAGCTGTCACACAACGGCCATGCCATCAGCACCATTGCCAATTTGGAACTGGAACACCTGCGTCGCCTGAACAACCTGCCGCACAACGCCACCAAAACCTTGGCAGAACCTGGGCAGCCGGTGTCACTGGCCGTGGTGGGCCTGAGCATGGCCAACCGGATTGAGTCCCCAAAGTTTGCGGCAGGCTTGAAGCAAAACCAAATCAAAGTCACCGATGTGTTGGTCGATTTAGCCGCAGCAAGCAATGCCGAGTTGGCGCAACAGCCGCAGGTGTTGTTGGTCAAGGTCAACACCTTGCAAACATCGGTGCACGCTGACATTCAAGCGCTGGTGGCCAAACACAAATTTGCGCAAACCATCGTGGTGTACAACTTTGCGCCCGAGGCCGTGGTGCAAGCCATGAAGTTTTCAGGGGTGACCGTGCGACGCGAACCGATCTCGGACATGGAGTTGGCTGAGTTGCTGCAATCGGTGTTGTTTGTTGACCCCGTGCGGGCGCAAGAGTTTGGGACCACGGGGCCTGTCATCGCAGCCCGCAAATATTCAGACACCACCCTCAGCCGTGTGGCCGGCATCTCCACCAACGTGTTATGCGAGTGTCCGAAGCATGTGGCCGAGCTGATTTCGCAGCTGGCCAGCTTTGAGCAGTACAGCCAAGAGTGCTTGAACCGAAATGCCGAAGACGCACACCTGCACGCTTACCTGCGCTCGGTCTCGGGCTCTGCCCGTTCGCTGTTTGAAAACGCTTTGGAAAAAATTGCACAGCACGAAGGCATTGACTTGCACGAGGATGCCCAATGAACCAGGACAACACCCGCAATGTCTTGGGCACAGCCTTGGTGCCCTGCTCTTATGACCCGCTCACAGGCTATTACCGTGATGGCTGCTGCCACACGGACGAACACGACCAAGGCAGCCATGTGGTCTGCGCCAAAGTCACCCAAGCTTTTTTAGATTTTTCGCTGCAGCGGGGCAACGACCTCATCACACCACGCCCCGAACATCGCTTTGCCGGGCTCAAAGCAGGAGACCGTTGGTGCTTGTGCGCGCGACGCTGGAAAGAAGCTTTCGACGCTGGCGTCGCACCGCCTGTGGTGTTGGAATGCACGCACGCCAAAGCGCTGGAATTTGTGACGCTGGCGCAATTGCAGTCATGCACATGAACAACATGCGCAAACTTGACCCCACAGACGTGCAGCTGGCGATGACCTCCGTCTCGGGCTGGACACTAGACACCCACGCACAACACCAGTCATTCTGCTTGTCCAAAAGCTGGACGCTGCCCAGCTTCGAAGCGGCGGTGGCGCGTTTCAACCAAATCGCTCAGCTGGCCCAAACGCAAGATCACCACCCCGAAGTTCTGTCTAGCGACACGCACCTGGAGGTGCGCATCTGGACCCACGATGTGGCGGGGTTGACTGACAAGGATTTCACCCTTGCCAAAGCCATTGACCAACTGAGCACCGCGTCATGAACTACTTGAACAAGCTCACAGGCTTTCAGCGTTCCCCCGCAGGCCTTGAATGGCAAATTTGGAAAAGACTGCACATCATCTTGGCAGTGGGTACAGCACTGCCTTTGATGGCCAGTGCTGGCGCATATCTGATGGATGGGCTTGAGCCCGCCACACACAATGCCCGCGCGGTGGAGCAGTTTTGTTATGTCATGGTTGGCATCGTGGTGCTGCACTGGACACTGGTGCTGACCCTCGCCATTGGCTGCGCGATTGTGATGTTGATGAAAGGCCCTGCCTACGTGGCAGATGCCTACCCCATGGAAGAACCTCCCCGTGCCTCAGAAACAAAGCTTCAAAGGTAACAAGCAAAGCCTGCCCAGCAAGCCCTGCAAAACCTGCGGGCGTGACATGACGTGGCGCAAGGCTTGGGCCAAAAACTGGGAGCAGGTGTTGTACTGCTCGGACGCCTGTCGTCAAAACAAAGCGTCCTCACGCCCATGAGTTACGCGCTGGTTTGGTTCAAGCGAGATCTGCGCTGGCACGACCACGCGGCCTTGGCTCAAGCCGCCCAGCGCGGACCTGTGCGCTGCATTTATGTGGTGGAGCCCGAACTGTGGTTGCAGCCCGATGCGGCCTTGCAGCACTTTGAGTTTGTGCGCGAATCGTTGCAAGCCCTTGATGACGCGCTGCGTTTGCAAGGCGGTTGCATTGAAGTACACACGGGAGAGCTGCCCGATGTGCTCAACCGCATTTGGCAAGAAGCACCCTTTCGCGAACTGCATGCACACCAAGAAACCGGCAACGGCTTCACCTATGCGCGCGACCTGCGGGTGGGCGCGTGGTGCCAAGCGCACAACGTGGGTTGGCATGAATACCCGCAGTTTGGCGTGGTGCGCGTGCTGAAAAACCGCAAGCTGTGGCAAACGGCTTGGGAGCAGCACATGGCAGCCCCTGTGCAAGATGTGGGCGAGTTGCAGTTTTGGCCGTCGCTTGAACGCACCGCACCTCACAGTGATATGCCCGATGCATGGCGTGGCTCATGGTGCACCCCGTCGCACATGCGAGCCCCCGCGCACCTGCAACACAACCCGCCTCTGCGCCAACGCGGGGGCCGCCCCTTGGCGCTCACCACCTTGCGCAGTTTTTTGCATGCGCGCAGCTTGGGCTATCGCGGGGGCATTTCATCGCCGCTGTCAGCACCCGACGCCTGCTCACGTTTGTCGGCCTATTTGGCTTGGGGCTGTATCAGCATGCGCGAGGTGGTGCAGCACACGCGGGCGCACATCGCCCAGCTGCCGCCGCACGCCAGCCGCCACCGTGCAGGCTTGACGGCCTTCATCAGCCGTTTGTATTGGCACTGCCACTTCATCCAAAAGCTCGAGAGCGAACCCGCCATCGAATGGCACAACATGCACCGGAGTTACGACGGTTTGCGCGAACACGATTTCAACGAGCAACACTTTGAAGCACTGAAAGCCGCACGCACTGGCTGGCCCATGGTGGATGCGTGTGTGACCATGCTGCGCGAAACCGGCTGGCTCAACTTTCGCATGCGCGCCATGCTGGTGTCGGTGGCCGCCTATCCGCTGTGGCTGCACTGGCGACCTGTGGGCGAATGGTTGGCCACGCAGTTTTTAGACTACGAGCCCGGCATCCACTGGAGCCAGCTGCAAATGCAATCGGGCACCACAGGCATCAACACCACGCGGGTGTACAACCCCAT
>ERZ650301.420-NODE-420-length-11631-cov-12.536800_pt1 | contig 11631 bp, 10 predicted proteins | sample MGYA00376237_ERZ650301 | MGnify/ENA primary metagenome ERZ650301 (study PRJEB26733, sample SAMN07839255) | wastewater metagenome | biome: small river; feature: stream; material: water | place: USA: North Carolina | collected 2016-04-05 ...
GTCAATTAATGACCACTACTGATGTAGAAAACTGGCCAGCAGATCCAGATGGCGTCCAAGGACCAGAGCTCATGGATCGTTTTTTAAAGCATGCGGAACGCTTTAATACCAACATCATCTTTGATCACATTCACACTGCTGCCCTGACTGAAAAACCGATCCGCTTGGTGGGCGACTCTGGCACCTATACCTGCGATGCGCTCATTATTTCTACAGGCGCTTCTGCTCAATACATCGGCCTTCCTAGTGAAGAAGCGTTTATGGGGCGTGGCGTATCTGGTTGCGCAACTTGCGATGGCTTCTTCTATCGCAATCAAGACGTTTGCGTAGTCGGTGGCGGCAATACCGCTGTTGAAGAAGCGCTCTACCTTACTGGCATTGCCAAAAAAGTTACCGTGATTCATCGTCGCGATAAATTCCGCGCAGAGCCAATTCTGAATGACCGCCTCATGGCAAAAGTGGCTGAAGGCAAAGTTGAACTCAAATTGAACTCAACCCTTGACGAAGTACTTGGCGATGAAAAAGGCGTTACCGGGGTTCGCATTAAGAAAGCTGATGGCAGCACGGAAGATATAGCGGTAACTGGCGCCTTTATTGCAATTGGTCACAAGCCTAATACCGAGTTGTTTGTTGGTCAGCTAGATATGAACAATGGCTACATAAAGACTCACTCTGGTTTGGAGGGTAATGCCACCGCTACCAATATCCCCGGCGTATTTGCAGCGGGTGATGTGCAGGATCATATTTATCGTCAAGCCATCACCAGTGCAGGCACAGGCTGTATGGCCGCATTAGATGCTCAGCGTTACTTAGAGACCTTGGATTAATTCAAGCCAAGCAAGGGAAATCAAATAAAAATGCCTAGCATTGCTAGGCATTTTTATTTCCAAGGTAACTATCAAACGCTGAGGGCTAATAATGCAATCTCAGGCGCCCTATCCAAAATCTTCAATAAAGCTTTGGCAGCGCCAGTAGGACTGCGCTTTCCTTGCTCCCAGTTTCGAATGGTTTCTAAAGACACTTCAATCCGTTTGGAAAACTCCTGCTGAGATAAACCAATTCTTTCTCGTACGCCTTTTGCATATTTAGCAGCATCTAACATTGCCTCTGCATCATCTTGCCGTTGATGCAATTTAATCAAACGCTCTGATGTCGCATCCAGTAATTTTTTATCGACGAATCCTTTAGGGAAGCTGCTAGGATCATTTAGATCCACGCTAACTCGAATGGTTTTCTTCATAACGATTCCTTTTGACTAATGGTAGGCCATTGGCCTACCATTAGTCAAGCTACCTAGGGCACCTATCTATAGGCATTGCTGCAGAAAGCCTTAAACTAGAGGCCATAAAGCATTCATGGCTTTAATAGCAGGAAATAGATTCAATCTTCAGCAGCATGGCTCCGCCTCTTTGCTAAGATCGAAGCGCACATTAATCACTAACCGGAGTATTTATGAGTTACGACAAGGTCAGCCCAGGTAAGAAAATCCCAGAATCATTCAACGTCATTATTGAGATCCCAATGAATGCGGATCCAGTGAAGTATGAAGTGGACAAAGAAACTGGCTGCCTCTTCGTAGATCGCTTCATGGGCACAGCAATGCACTACCCATGCAACTACGGTTACATCCCTAAAACGGTTGCTGGTGACGGCGATCCTGTGGACGTTCTCGTCATTACTCCATTTGCATTGGTTCCAGGCTCAGTAGTGAGCTGCCGCGCTATCGGCATGTTAGAGATGGAAGATGAAGGCGGACAAGATGCGAAGTTGTTGGCTGTTCCAGAAGACAAAATTTTGCCAATCTACAAGCATTTGCAAAAACCTGAAGATGTAAACGAATTACTCCTCGCCCAAATTCAACATTTCTTCGAGCACTACAAAGATCTCGAAAAAGGTAAGTGGGTAAAAGTTAAAGGTTGGACTGGTGTTGCTGGTGCCCATAAAGAAATCTTGGACGGCATCGAAGGTTATGCCAAGTCACAGAAGTAATTGATTTGTAATTGGGAGTGAGCTCGCAAAAAATCGCCTTAGCGCAAATCAACCCTCTTTTGGGTGATTTGCCTGGCAACGCGCAGCTCATCTCTCAAGCCGCTGCAGATGCATATGCACAAGGCGCCACAGTAGTTCTAACGCCAGAGCTCTCGCTCACTGGCTACCCTCCAGAAGATTTGCTATTGCGCCCTGCTTTTATTGAGGCCGCCGATCGCGAGCTCAGTCGTTTAATGCAAGAGCTCCAGAAATTTTCGGGGTTGACCGTGATTATTGGTCACCCTAAAAAGACTGCCGCTGGTTTGCAAAACTATGCCTCCGTCATTCGTGATGGCAAAGTCATTGCCGGCTATGCCAAACAAGAATTACCTAATCATGAAGTATTTGATGAAGTACGTTATTTCACACCAGGCAATGAAGCCTGTGTATTTGAAAATGCCGGTATCAAATATGGACTCATTCTTTGTGAAGACGCCTGGCATGCCGGCCCCGCTACGCAAGCCTACGCTGCTGGCGCCCAAGCACTTCTCGTTCTCAATGCCTCGCCTTATCACCTCCAAAAAGAATCCCTACGCATTGAGGTGCTACGCAAACAGATTGCCGTAAGTAAGATGCCCTTGATTTACGTGAACGCAGTAGGTGGGCAAGATGAATTGGTATTTGATGGCGGATCTTTTGCTTTAAACAGTGCAGGTAAAGTAGTCATGACCATGCCGCAGTTTGAAACCGCCCTCGGCTTTGTGACTGTCAATCAATCTGCCGACTTAGAACCGGGAACCCTAGTTCATTCATCTAGCGTAGAGGCTCAGGCATACCAAGCACTTGTTATGGGCGTACGCGACTATGTTCAGAAGAATCGTTTTCCAGGCGTCATCATTGGCCTCTCGGGCGGAGTAGATTCCGCATTGGTACTTGCGATAGCGGTGGATGCCTTGGGTGCAGACAAGGTACGTACCGTCATGATGGCCTCACGCTACACCGCCGACATATCCTGGATTGATGCCAGAGAAATGGCTCAGAATCTTGGCGTTCAATACGATGAGATTCCGATTAGCGAACCTGTAGATGCTTTAGAGCATGCATTAGCTGAGCAATTCAAAGGTTTGAAACTCGATGCTACCGAAGAGAATATTCAGGCACGAGTGCGTGGCACCCTCCTTATGGCACTCTCCAACAAAACAGGCCGCCTAGTTTTAACAACTGGCAATAAGAGTGAAATGGCCGTCGGCTACTGCACTCTATACGGAGATATGGCTGGTGGCTTTGCCGTTATTAAGGATATCGCTAAGACTTTGGTCTACCGCTTATGCGCCTACCGCAATAGTATTGCCCCGGTTATTCCGGAGCGGATTTTGACGCGTGCTCCTTCCGCGGAATTGCGCCCCGATCAAACTGATCAAGATAGTCTGCCATCGTATGAAGTATTGGATGGGATCGTAGAGCGCTATATGGAGCAAAACCAATCTATCGACCAAATTATTGCTGCCGGCTTTGATCCCGACAGCGTAGAAAAAGTCACTCGCCTAATTAAACTCAACGAGTACAAGCGTCGCCAAGCGCCTCCAGGCGTTCGCGTAACCACCCGAGCCTTTGGGCGTGACTGGCGCTACCCGATTACCTCCCAATTTAGGGCGTAACTGGGCATTCGTTTTCAGTTCTAGGTATGATTACTGTATTAAGGGGAATATATGAAGCTAATCACATCTATTATTAAGCCGTTCAAACTTGACGAAGTTCGTGAAGCCTTAGCTGAAGTAGGCGTTACTGGATTGACCGTTACCGAAGTTAAAGGCTTTGGTCGCCAAAAAGGTCACACTGAACTCTATCGTGGAGCTGAATATGTAGTGGACTTTTTGCCCAAGGTAAAAGTTGAAGTAGTTGTTGCCGATGACCGCGTAGATTCAGCAATTGAAGCAATTACTAAAGCTGCACGCACTGGCAAGATTGGTGATGGCAAGATTTTTGTTAGCCCAATCGAACAGGCTATTCGTATTCGCACTGGCGAAACTAACGACTCAGCAGTTTAAACACCAGCATTCAATGCGCTAATCCCCAAAGGGTTAGCGCTGCTGAGAATCCGCCCGCTCTGCGGATGGAGCCACTACTTCAGCAGCCTCCAATACCAAGGTTTTGTAATTTGCATTAGTCAGACGAACTTTCGCTCCCTGAAAGAATACGTCCGCTTGCGCAAGACCGCCAGTCAGCACTTTAAATGGCGGCTTGCCATAAAAGGATGCACCCACGCCAGGCTCAACCATCTTGTTCTGCATCTTTCCAGAAGCATCGCTCACGCAAATAACCTGCTTTGATTTCACCTGTACATAAACCATATCTGCAGCCTTACGGGGCGCATCTGGCTTATAGCTAATAATGCCCTCCTCAGCAGGGCAGCCTGTCGAGGCTTCACTGGCTACAGGAACCGCAGCCACCGGCGCAACCAAAGCGGTTGGTGCAGCTGGTGCAGGCTCGGCCGGAGTTGCTGCAGGAGCTGGTTCAATAATTTCTTCTTTTACAACAACGATTTCTTCGGGCTGTTCAGCAAAAAAGAGTGGGCGTAAGTTAATTACCGAGAACACCAGTGCGGCTAATACGCTAAGCCATAGAAACAACTTCTTTGAAGAAGCAGGCTTTGAGTTTGTCGAAGTCGCGGGCAAGGAAGTTTCTATTGGTGCAACTTTTGCAGGCTCCACCTTTTGCACTGAATCTGTTGTCTCTTTTTCAATTACAAATGCTGGAGTTTGAGTCTCCTCCTCTACCTCTTGAACTACAACCGCTTCTTTTTTGGACTGCGCTTTTTCTGCTGGGGCTTTAATAGCCTCCTCAACCTTCGGTGCCTCAATAATTTTTACTGGGACTTGAGAACCATAGTCAAATGCTTCCTCATCACTTAAGTTGAGTAGTTTTGCTACTTTTTTAGCGGCAGTAAATTTGTTTTGGGCTCCGTAGAAAAAACTGGACTCGCCATTTTCTATTTGAGTTATTTGATGGTGTGAAAGACAAGCCATACCACCGAGGTCTTTCGCGCTCAGACCGCATTTTTCCCTGGCCTTAGAAAATGCCTCTTTTCGGATCTCAGGTATCTTGGCGTTTGCAGTCACAAAAATGTTCTAAGCGCTTTATATATCAAAATGTCGCACCATCATATTACCTATATAGCCACGGAGAAATTAGCTCAAGAGCTAATTTTTTGGATATTTTCAAGGTCAGACTCAAGGTACTTTGCCACCAATGTTTGAACTGATTCCACATGCATCTTATCCATCACTCTAGCCTTGTGGACTTTAATTGTGGCATCCGTGGTTCCCAATTTGACAGCAATATCCTTATTTAGCAATCCCTTGACCAGCCAAAAACAGACTTCCTTCTCCCTAGGAGTGAGAGTCGCATAGTCTTTCTTAGTTTCCACCTCTTTAGAAACGCGTTTGAGCTGACGCCTATCAAATTCCAAGGCATCGGCAACCGCCTTCAATAAATCCTCCAAATTGAAGGGTTTAAAGAGAAAATCAACCGCTCCGCGCTTCAGGCTTTTGACGATTTGATGGGGGTGGCTTTGACCGCTTACAAAGACAATCGGAGTTTTACGACCCAGCTGGACGAGCTTTTCCTGCAAATCCAACCCAGTCATATCGGGCATTTGCATATCGAGCAAGATCACTGCAGGCGCCACAGGCACTGAATGCTCTAAAAATGTCACTGCAGAGGAGAAATCCTCGACGATATAACCTACATCTCTGAGCATTCTGCTTAAAGAGGTACGCATCGACTCATCGTCGTCAATTAGGTAGATGTGGCCAACTTTAGTCATTGAATTTAAAAGGAAAAGTAATAGATAAAGCAATGTACCGCAGCTTTTTTTCTAAGGATATTAGCTCTCAAGCTAATAATGAGGCTAAATCAGCAAATACAATAGAGAAATCTGCTTGCTGCAGTGCATGACAGGAACATGGGAGGAGCTACATAAACCCCTGCGTTCCGCCTTGTCTCACGGCACAATAGAGCTTTTCGACAAATTCTTTTCTGGAGTCAATATCAGCATGAAACGCCTCAATGAACGCTCGCGCAATGTCACCGAAGGGGTTGCTCGCGCACCTAATCGCTCAATGTATTACGCGATGGGCTACGAAGAGAAGGATTTTGTTAAGCCGATGGTTGGCGTAGCAAACGGCCACTCCACAATCACCCCTTGCAATAGCGGTTTGCAAAAACTGGCAGATGCAGCGGTCAGCGCTCTTGAAGCAGCTGGCGCAAAAGCGCAAATGTTTGGCACTCCTACTGTCTCCGATGGTATCGGCATGGGCACTGAAGGTATGAAGTACTCCCTCATTTCTCGCGAAGTGATTGCTGACAGCATTGAGACTTGTGTCAATGGTTTATGGCAAGACGGTGTTCTTGTTATCGGTGGTTGCGACAAGAATATGCCAGGCGGCATGATGGCAATGGCGCGTACTAATGTTCCCAGCATTTATGTTTACGGCGGAACGATTAAGCCAGGTCACTTCAAAGGCAAGGATCTCAATATTGTTTCTGCATTTGAAGCTGTTGGTGAATTCACCTCAGGCCGCATGAGTGAATCAGACCTCAAGGGCGTGGAACAACACGCATGCCCCGGTAGCGGCTCTTGCGGCGGTATGTACACTGCAAACACCATGAGCTCCTCCTTTGAGGCTTTGGGGATGAGCCTACCTTACTCTTCCACCATGGCAAATGAAGATGCTGAGAAGGTTGCTAGCGCACATGACTCGGCTTTAGTGCTGGTTGAGGCAATCAAGAAAAATTTGCGTCCACGTGACATCATCACCAAGAAATCGATTGAGAACGCGGTCAGTGTGATTATGGCTGTTGGTGGCTCTACCAACGCTGTGCTTCACTACCTTGCGATCACTAGCGCTGCTGAGATCGACTGGACCATTGATGACTTTGAACGTATTCGTAAGCGTGTACCTGTCATCGTCGACATGAAGCCTTCTGGACAATATTTAGCAACCGATCTTCATCAGGCTGGCGGCATTCCGCAAGTCATGAAGATCTTGCTAGATGGTGGACTATTGCATGGTGATTGCATGACCATTACTGGCAAAACCATTGCTGAAACATTGAAAGATGTTCCATCGGTACCGCGCGCTGATCAAAAGGTTATTCGTACTTTAGATAACCCTCTGTACAAGCAAGGTCACTTAGCCATTCTGAAGGGCAACATTTCTCCTGAAGGTTGCGTTGCCAAGATTACTGGCCTCAAGAACCCATCTATTACCGGCCCTGCTCGCGTATTTGATTCTGAAGATGATGCAATGGCTGCCATCATGGCGCAAAAGATCAAAGATGGTGACGTGATGGTCATTCGTTACGAGGGTCCTAAAGGTGGTCCTGGTATGCGTGAGATGCTTGCCCCGACCTCCGCCCTGGTTGGTCAGGGTCTAGGCGAAACAGTTGGCCTGATCACTGACGGACGCTTCTCTGGTGGCACTTGGGGCATGGTGGTTGGTCACGTTGCTCCTGAGGCTTTTGTAGGTGGCACTATCGCCCTCATCGAAGAAGGTGATTCCGTCACAATCGATGCCCATAAACTGCTCATTCAACTCAACGTAAGCGATGAAGAGATTGCGAAGCGTCGCGCTGCTTGGGTTCAACCTAAGCCCCGCTATACCCGTGGCTTACTTGCTAAGTATGCTCACCTTGCGAGTACCGCAAGTAAAGGCGCGGTCACTGATCTCAATTTGGATTAATCCAAAGTAGTAAAACAAAAGCCCCTAAATAAAACTAGGGGCTTTTTTAATGCTGAAGCTAATATAGAAAACTGCGTACTTAGTGCTTCATAGCAGCAGGATTACCCATGGCATTTACGGGCATCTTTACTTCTACTTCACCTGCTTTGGCAAACTTGAGTTTGACTGGAACAGTCTCACCTGCAATTAATGGCGCCTTAATGTTCATAAACATTAAATGCAAACCGCCTGGTTTCAATTCCACCGCGCCACCTGCTGGCAGTGGAATATCTTTCACTTGGCGCATTTTCATGACTTGCCCATCCATGGACATTTCATGCAACTGCACTTCACCAGCAACAGGCGAACTAGCAGATAGCAGCTGATCAGCAGCACCTTTATTTTCAATCTTCATAAAGCCGCCAGCCACCTGCTGCCCTGGAACAGTAGCGCGGGTATAGGCATTTTCAATTTGCACGCTGCCTACTTTAGCGTTTTGCGCATGTGCGGCAGCTGTCAAACCAAAACCCATAGCAGCAAGCAATAATGCATTTAATAATGTATTGCGTTTCATTCCCACATCCTCCTAGTTAACTTTAAATCTCCAGATATCTCCGTAATAGGACAAGCAATAACTTCTCCACATCAATGTAGCTCGCTTTCTTTTACTCTACTACCAACCCGCTGTCTTAACACTATCTTTAAATAAAACATCGCCAGCGACTATTGTCTAGAACTTCATATTTGCCGAGACATAAAGTGTTCTGCCCATCCCGGCAACGCCCACACCCCAAGGAACGGAATTCATCCCCATGGATGGCCCTTGACCAAGATATGCCCCGCCCTGCGGTAAGGCGTAGAGCTTATTAAATACGTTCTCAATACCAATGTTCACTCGGTATTTTTTGTCATCGTAGGTTGATCGCAGGGCAAATAATGCATACCCGCCAGTTGCCACTTCGTTTCTAACTGAGTTCACATTGGTTTTTGATGCAACAAATTGGCCTTGAATAGTGTTAGTCCAGTGGGCGCCGAGATATTGCACCAAGCCAACAGTGCCATTGAGCGGCATGATGTTATATAAATTAGTTCCGGCCGTTACGTTTTGTCCGCGCGTGTATGAACCCTGTGCATTTAATTGGAATTTTCCAAGCTGAGGATGACTCCCAAGAGCAGTAAAGCCAGATAAATCAATGCCATATAGCTGAGCGTTTTGATTGGCATATTGCAATACATTGAATTGATTTGCTTTACACGGCGCTGTGTAGGCAGCAGAACCACAAACAGCATCAATATAGTTACTTACATAGGTGTAATAGGGGTTTGTTTTAAACCCCCAAAACTCTTTGTTGGCATCATGCCAGTCACTGGCAAAACTAAATGTGTTGGCTACTTCAGGAGCTAGGCTAACGTTTCCATAGTAGCCATTGCCATCACCCACAAAGTTATTCATGATTGATGTCATAGAATTTGTTGACCATGTATAGCGCTCATACAGGTTAGGCGAACGTGTCTTACGCGAGTACCCAGCCTCATAGTTTTGATTATCATCAGGCTTATATCTGGATAAAGCCGTTAAATCCCAGTTGTAGTCAGTCTGGCTATGCTGCTGACTATTAAAGGCATTTGAATCACGACGGTAATCCGTGGACATCGACATCATACCCATGCCAATGCTGTTTGTATTGCTATATGGCTGAACATTTCCTGCGTTTGAGGCCACTTGTTCGATACGCAAACCAGCTAATCCCATCCACTCTTTTGTCCATTGCTGCTCTAACTCACCAAATACACCAGCGCGATCCCTCGTACCATTATTAATATTTTGCATCGTGTTAGGCCCCATCATCCCTACGCTTCCAGGAACTGCGGGCCACCAATCATTCAATTTATAAGTCTGAAATAGGCCACCTACCCTAGCTAAAGAAACTTCCGAAAGCGGTAAAGTGCCTTTGACATTAACCCCATTCGTTGCGCTTGCAGTCAACATCGGCATTTGCATTTGTGGGGTGCCGTTAGCATTCGTTCTAGCACCCACGTTGTCATCCATCTGATGATTCACCATCTGGTTATAAGCCTGCGCTTCTAATTTTCCCCAATCGTATTGGCCGGTGTACTTTAGATTAAATTGCGCACCAATATTTTTAGTCATATCCATACGCTGATTTGAATAACCCTCAAATGGTACAAATTGATAGCTGGTCTTAAATTCAAGCAAGTGATTATCTTTTTGCCAAGCTAAAGATAGCTGTTGATTGGTGGCAATAAATTTAGAAGCTCCAACCGTATTTGGAGATATACCATTTCCGGCTGACTTAAAGTTTCCGCCAGCAGTGTAATTATTGGCTTTGGCAGAATCAACAGTGTAGTTTGCAGAAAATTCATCGCCAGCAGCCGTAAGATTTAAATTACCAGCAATAGCACTCGCATTACTGCTATAGGATGCACCGACCTCACCCTGCTGCAATGTCTCGCCCTTGTTAGCAAATACCGGAGGCAAGGACTGTATAGAAACTACACTACCCAAGCTATCACCACCCATGCTAACCGGGGATAAACCTGTAAGCACTTTGATGCCACCAACATTTGATGGGCTAATGTAGGACAGCGGTGAATTCATATGGTTTGGACATGAGGCCAAGAGATCCATGCCATCAACCTTAATTGCCACGCGGTCGTCCGCCAAACCGTGGATGGCAGTTAAACCGGATACGCCACCGTTTGTATACATGCTGACACCGGGGATATTGAGGAGCATGGCGGCAGTATTGCTTGTACTCACGCGGGACTGATTGAGTTGTGCGCCTGATAGTGAAGTTTCGGTTAGTGGTGCCTCTTGGATGCCAGTAACGGTCAGAGAATCAATATCCAGATTGATTTGTGCGCTTACTCCAGAGCACATCAAGGATGCCACTAACGCCATAGGCGTAATTCTTACTAATTTCATTTTTATCACCAAAACAATGGCCAGGATGGCCCATTACAAAACCCAACAATGGGATGAATGTAGTTTTAGGTGATTGAGGGAGGCGCCGCCGAAGGAGGTGTCACCCAAACAGCGAGCGGCTTGGGTGATTGATAGAAAAGCTGCGGCAGCAAAGCAAGGGTTTGCGGCGCTTGGAATGTGAGGTTGGTATTCAACGCTGGTGTGATTGCTGTATGAGCAATGCAATATGGGCAAGGCTGTACTTCTGCGCGATCTGCTTGATCTTCGCCCTGGACATTAATCTGTGCTTTAGTGCCATCAGTAGAGCAGATTTCCATAGCAAAACCCTGGCCATGCTTTGCTAGCGATACCGCTTGAGAAACCGCTGGTGCAAGCGCACTCATCGCAATTGCTATGGCGGCAATCCAGTGAATGAGGCGGTTTTTGCGGAAATTCATGATGGTGGGATTTTATCGGAATTTTCCACAAATAGAAAAAGGGGGCTTGCGCCCCCTTCCCTTGGTTCAATCTTTGTTTTCAGCTCTTTAGCTTACGCTGCAGCAGCCTTCTTCTTGCCGATGAACTTGCCAATCAATGGCCAGAACAACAACAACATAGCAACAGTAGTGATCGCGCCAACTAAGTAGTTAGAGAAGAACACATCCAAACTGCCTTGTGAAATCAACATGGACTGACGGAAAGAGTCTTCCGCGCGGTCACCCAATACCAAGGCCAAGACCATTGGTGCCATTGGGTAGTCCAGTTTCTTAAAGATATAACCTAGTACACCGAAGCCCAACATCAACCAAACGTCAAAAGTAGCGTTATGGACTGTGTATGCACCAACCGCACAAATCACAATGATGACTGGAGCAATGATTGAGAATGGAATTCTCAAGATTGAGGCAAACAATGGGACGCAAGTTAATACAACAAACAAGCCTGCCAAGTTACCTAAATACATACTAGCAATCAAGCCCCAAACAAAGTCTGGCTTCTCAACGAAGAGCAATG
>ERZ650301.421-NODE-421-length-11607-cov-4.270862_pt1 | contig 11607 bp, 13 predicted proteins | sample MGYA00376237_ERZ650301 | MGnify/ENA primary metagenome ERZ650301 (study PRJEB26733, sample SAMN07839255) | wastewater metagenome | biome: small river; feature: stream; material: water | place: USA: North Carolina | collected 2016-04-05 ...
TGCCAATGCGGGCCACGAATGCGGTATTCACACCTGGGATCACGTCGAATGGCATGATCAGGTACGAATGCGTAATGCCGCCTGGACCCTGCAACGCATGCAGCAAAGTTACGACCGCTTTGGCGAAGTCTTCGGCCACGCGCCCGCCACCCATGGCGCTGCCGGCTGGCAGATGAACGAAACCGCCATTCGCCAACTGGATGCCTGGGGCATGCAGTACGCTTCAGACGGTCGGGGTGCTGCGCCCTATTTCATGAGCATTGGTGGCCAGCCCTGCAAACACATGCAGCTGCCCACCACCCTGCCCACCCTGGATGAAATCCTCGGTGTCGATGGCCTGACGGTTGATAACGTGCACGAGCATCTACTCGGCCTCACCGACCCGAATCGCCACGGCCCGCGCGACCACGTCTTTACCCTCCACGCCGAACTCGAAGGCCAGAAACTGGCACCAATCTTTGATCGTCTGCTCGCGGGCTGGCTGCAGCAAGGCCATACGCTGGGCACCATGGGTGATTATCACGCCACGCTCACGCATCAGATGCTGCCGATACACCCTTTTGCCTGGGGAGAAGTGCCTGGCCGTTCCGGCGAACTGATCGTCGATCTGCCGACAGAGGCGCAGACGGACTAAACACAAGGAGTTGCTTCATGACCGTAGAACTCAACCAACTGGTTCCCGACTTTAGCGCCCCTGCCACCGGCGGCGATTTCAACCTGCAGGCAATGGCCGGCAAGCATCTGGTGCTCTACTTCTACCCGAAAGACAGCACACCGGGCTGCACGACGGAAGCGCAGCAATTCAGTGCCCTAAATGCCGATTTCGCTAAAGCCAACACCGTGATCGTTGGCGTCTCGCGAGACAGCCTGAAGTCGCACGACAACTTCATCGCCAAGCAGCAGATTCCCTACAGTCTGATCTCCGACCCTGACGAAAACGTCTGCGAACTGTTCGGTGTCATGAAACTGAAAAACATGTATGGCAAACAGGTCCGTGGCATCGAACGCAGCACCTTCGTTATCGATGCCCGGGGTAATCTGGTCCGGGAATGGCGCGGCGTCAAAGTGCCAGGGCACGCTGCCGAAGTACTGGCTTTTGTGCAGTCTCTGGGCTAATCTGACCCTGTAGAGCGGTTCGGTCTCTGACCGAATCAACGTGGTTCCACTGACTCATAAGCGAGATCTCGATGGCCCCCCGCAAACCCACTGCCCCTGCACCAGCGACAACCAAGCTATTCGTCCTGGATACCAACGTGCTCATGCACGACCCCACAAGTCTGTTCCGCTTCGAAGAGCACGATGTCTATGTGCCCATGATGACGCTGGAAGAGCTGGACAATAACAAGAAGGGCATGTCGGAGATCGCCCGCAACGCGCGCCAGGTCACCCGCACGCTCGATGACCTGGTCTCCCATTGTGGCGACCAGATCGATCATGGCATTCCGCTTACCGCACCTTCTAAAGGATTAGCAACGGGTCGGCTGTTTCTACAGACCGAAGCCATTAATACCCCGCTACCGCCCTCGTTGCCGTCTTCCAAGTACGACAACCAGATTCTGGGCGTGATCCTGTTTTTGCAGCTCAAGTTCCCTGGGCGCGGCGTTATTCTGGTCTCTAAAGACATCAACATGCGGATCAAGGCGCGCGCCCTTGGTCTGCTTGCTGAAGACTACTTTAACGACAAAGTACTAGAAGATACCGACCTGTTATACGCAGGATCGCGCGAGCTGCCTGGCAACTTCTGGGATACGCATGGCACCGGGATGGAATCCTGGAAAAAAGACAGCCGCACGGGTTACCGGATTACCGGCCCACTCTGCCGCGAGTTCCTGCAAAACGAATTTGTGTACGACCTCAACGACCCGCCCTTCGAAGCCATCGTGCGCGAAGTCAGCGGTAATTCCGCCGTTCTGGAAACACTGGTTGATTACACGCAGCAGAAGCATGCCGTCTGGGGCATCGCCGCGCGTAACCGGGAGCAGAATTTTGCACTCAACCTGCTCATGGACCCGGAAATCGACTTTGTCTCCCTGCTCGGCCAGGCTGGTACCGGCAAAACACTGTTGACCCTGGCCTCTGCACTTACCCAGGTGCTGGATCAGAAGCGTTACGCAGAAATCATCATGACTCGCGTAACGGTGCCGGTCGGTGAAGACATCGGCTTCCTGCCCGGTACGGAAGAAGAAAAAATGACCCCCTGGATGGGCGCGCTCGAAGATAACCTCGATGTGCTCAACAAGAACGAAGATGAAGGCACCGGCGGTGCTTATGGCGGCGAATGGGGCCGCGCTGCTACGCGCGACCTGATCCGCTCACGCATCAAGGTCAAGAGCCTGAACTTCATGCGCGGTCGTACCTTTATCCAGAAATTTCTGATCATCGACGAAGCGCAGAATCTAACGCCCAAGCAGATGAAAACGCTGATCACCCGAGCCGGCCCCGGCACCAAAGTGGTCTGCCTTGGCAACATCGCCCAGATCGATACGCCATATCTGACCGAGGGAAGCTCCGGCATTACCTATGTCGTTGACCGCATGAAGGGCTGGCCGCACGCCGGTCATATCACGCTGCAACGTGGCGAGCGTTCGCGTCTTGCCGATTTTGCGTCTGAGGTACTATAAGCCGCATGAAACGTCGTACTTTTCTGCTCGGAGGCCTGCTGGCCTCCGGCACCGCCTTTGCTGCACCCAAAAAGAAAGCCGCCAGCACCGGGACTGGGCTCAAAAAATCCAGTCGTAACGGATTGCGCGCGCCCTCAAGCGCCGGCCCTGCCCCCATCAAAGTTCCCGCCAAGCTTGCGCCGGAACTGGCCATGAGCGGCGGTGTCTGGCGCCCGTATGAACTGGCCATCGACGTGTCATCACAAAGCCATGGCGACGATGCGACGCTGTGGATTCCCATTCCCATGGATACCCCCTGGCAACAAGTGACCGCTATTAGCTGGTCGGGCGGCGGCAATAAAGCCGGCATCCGCTTTGACCCAGCCAGCCAGCTGCACGTCTTTGTTGCAGAAGCGGGCTCATCCACGCCCGACCTCACCTTAACCATGCGTGTCGAAACCCGCACCCGCCAGTTCGACATTACCAAGCGCGGCACCTTCTTCCACGAATCGGAAGAAGAACTCGATCGCAACGTGCGCGAAACCGGCTATCAGGGCACCGCAGACAGCCTGCGTCGCCTGGCCGACAATATCGTCGGTCGCATCCTCGACCCACTGCCTCGCGCCCGCGCCATTTATGACTGGGTACTGGATCAGGCGCTCACCGGCAGCTGCAAAGCCTTTGAAGTGGCCCTCCCGCCTCGCACACTCTGCGCCCAACCGCGTAGTGAAGACGTCTCCATTGCCTTTGTTAACCTATGTCGCGCCTTGAATATTCCTGCTCGTGCCGTTTGGGGACAAATCATTGGAGACTCCCGCCTCAACCCTAAACTGGGTGCAACTGGTAACGTCACCAAACAGCAGCGCGTTCGTGCCGAGTTTCACACACCGGGCTATGGCTGGATCCCCGTTGATCCGGGCGATGTGCTCCGCTTGCAGCAACAGGAAGGCCTACCGGCCACCGATGGCAGATTACAAAACCTACGCAAAAAACTTTTTGGATACTGGGAAATGAACTGGGTCGGTTACGAATACGGCCCCGGCTTCAGCTTGCCCGGCGGGCCGGAAACCGGCCTACCCGGCTTAGCCACCCCATTGGCGACCATCGGCAATCCGAAGACCGGACGCGCATCGGATACGGCCATTCAGTACCGGATTGATGCAAAGCCCGTCAACTAAGCCTTTGCCAAAGCGACATACAGATCTGTGCCACTGCGGCAGCGGCAAACCCGGTTCACACTGCTGTTTGCCCTACCTGGAAGATAGGACACGCGCTCCCACAGCCGAGGCACTCATGCGCTCTCGCTACGTTGCCTATACACTCGGCCTAGAGCCATATCTATTCGCCACCTGGCACGCCAGCACCCGGCCTGACTCGCTCGACTTCGACAAAGACCCGCCACTCAACTGGATTGGCCTGACTGCCAAACGGCACGAACTACAGAACGAAAACCAAGCCATCGTCGAATTCATCGCCCGCTACAAAATCGGCGGCCGCGCTTACCGGCTGCATGAAACCAGCCGCTTTGTGAGAGAGAGCGGCCGCTGGTTCTATGTTGATGGCGAAAACCATTCCTGACTATGGCGTTAAACTGAATCACTGAACTGGTTGAGCACTAACTTTAGGCTGAACAAAGTATGGCCCATTCGGTGGTGCATTAATACCAGTAACGAGCGCCTGCCCATTTGCCATTCTTGCTAACGGCATATAATTAGGTGCCGCTCGTGCTACAGCCGCATTGATTACAGCAACGATTAACTGCGCCAAGGGATGTCCGCCACTATTCTGCGGTGTGTACACCACTTTCCGTGAATCTTGCCAAATCTCAGTGCCATCTTTAGCAACCATTCGGTACTGCACTTCGACAGTTACAGAAGTTGAAAGCACTGCATACTGCGCATCCCAACGATTAATTGTAAGGTAGAGAACTGCATCTGCACCGAAAAGCTTGGCGATAGCCGGTGTTGGCTGCTGATGTATGTTTTCGCTTTCGTAAAATCCTTCATGCTCCAATACGAATTTAGTCATATTTACAGGGAATACGTAATATCCCTTTTCACCCAGCGTCACAGGCAGAGTAGTAAGCATATAGTTTGAAGCATCGACCTCTAGCGACTTGTTTACGATTGGAACTACCAGCACCGACCTCGGTGCAGCTGCCATGTATGCGCTTTGATCACGTTTGACTTCCTGCGTTACGCACCCAGCAAGAAATAGTGCGGCAAGCACAGTCACAAAGCTTTTCATTTTTTATCCTTGTTCTGTGACTTCGTAGCGTTTTGCCGATCCATATTATTAATCAACGCTGTCATTAACGTTGCGCTTTCAGGCCATGTATTTTTTTCTTTCGTGTAATACATTTTTGCTTTTTCTGTAGAGCCCGCTTGCAGATATAGCGTGCCTAGCTCTGCATAAAGGCCCGGTGCCATTTTTTGGCCACTTGACTCAACAATTACAACTTGCTCTTCAAGGCTAACTCTAAGCGCTTCTGTTTGGTTCGGATCTTTGTATGAGTTGTATAGACCCTGCTCATAATTGCCCCAGTTATATAGCTTGGGGGGGGCACAAGCAGTTAAAACAGACACAAATGCCACCATCAGAATCAAACGCGCCATATGTACTCCCTCACTGAACGATGATGGTTCTGGAGATACCGTGGCCAACGTAAATTGACTCTTGATAAACCACTTGGTCTCTCTGCATAACAGAAACCACATGCTTTCCCGGCAGCACTCTAAGTGCCGCTTGGTTCTCTTGATACTCATCAATCGAGCCCATGTTCAGATTATCTACAAAAACTGTAGCGCCTTTTATGTTTTCATTGACAATTTTGAACGAAATTTGAGGGCGCATATCAACAGCAGATTGTTTCTCTGTTGGTATTTGACTACAACCTAAACCCAACAAAACCACCCCCAAAAAAAAGAGGAACTTAACCATTCGTGAACTATGAACAAGCATTTCACTGACCCTCATAGCGGATTACAAGCTGACTAGATTTGTATTTATTTATCGAGCCTGATACTACAGCTGCGACAGCACCTTCGTTAAGTTCTGTATCACCAAACAATGCTTCCACACGCACAGTGGCTACAGCCTTACCTGGCAGCGTTATTTCAGCGCCAGTTTGTGGAGACTTGACCCTTTCACCTTGCGTGAAAACATTGAACACCATGCCCTGCCTAACGCCTTGTGCTTTGCCACCACTGATAAACACTTTAGAGCCTTCAACCTTCAAGATAAAAGTTTCCCAAGGCTTCTTACTAATCTCGACGGCCATACTATTGATAGCGTCGCCGACGGCCTGCCTGATAGCCGCATCATTCAACGTTCCATCGTATGCCGCTTGAGAACCAAACCCAAAAACCGAACCTGTTTCCGTTGAGGCCTCACCAGAACCTGAGGTGGAGTAGAACACATGGCCATTTCTGGTGTCTACAAGACGTATATCAAGTTTCGCAAAAGCAATTTGTTTCTTGTTTGCGGAAACGAATCCACTAGCACCAATTGTTTTTCTTCCAAACTCGGTGAGTGAACCGATAATTAGCGTGTCTACACCAACTAGGTTCAGTTTCGAGTCAGTTAGGCGGCTTTCTGCTTGGACTCTACCAATATCTGGTCGTTCAAGGACAATAAACTCCCCAGTTTCAGTGAGGGACTTGCTCATCAGGTCTGTTACCTGCTTCCCAAGAGGGTCGTTATAGCTGTCCCTCAACAATGACTGTCCATAATTTGTTTCATTTGTTACGCGGCCAAGAGCAATCTTTCTTTTCAGGACAGGTACAACAGGGGCTTGCTTTGCGACATCAGCTTGGGCTGTACGCAAATTTGCTTTTGAGTAGGGGGCCTCTGCTTGCACGATCTGTGGTGCTTGAGTTGCACAGCCGAATAAGCCCACTGACGTCGACAAAGCGAGGACTGACAAAGATAGTTTTTTGCAAAGATTCAGGGCAGAAGACATAACTCACCTAGAAAAAGTTACTTGTGTATCTTATAAGTATACGCGTCATCAAGTAGTCTTGTACAAGCAACAACCTATTCATGGCTAGATGCACCAACCCCGAAAGGAATCGTAAGCCAAACACCTCTGTGATCGGGATCGCTGCTGTTGCCATTCTCGCTGGGTGCGCTACGCCGACTGAGCTCCGTGGCCGTCAGGTAACTTTTGCGGCATCGAGCACCACTACGAACGCACAGCAAGTGCTCACTTGCGTTGCCAAGGGCTGGGAGCAATCCACACAACAAGTTGTCACTGTCACCAACTACGGCAAGGGTTATACCGCTGTAGCTGAATCCAGAACGCTGTTTGGTATGAATACGGATTTTGTGATCGATTCTGACAACGCTAAAACCGGTGGCGCTGTATTTCAGTTATGGTCCACCATGAGCAAAGATTCGGCTGACAAACTGATCGCCATTATTCAGCCTTGCCTCTGATTCGATTTAAAAGTTCGTCAGTCCTGTTTTTACGATCAGCAGGCTCACCACAATCACAAAGGCCCAGCGCACGAAGCCTGCCCCGTGTTTGAGCGCAAGGTGGCTACCGATCAGGCTACCGGCCACATTGGCAACCGCCATCATCAAGCCGATATGCCACCAGACATGACCTTTGAGGGCAAAGAGTGTGATGGCGGCAATATTGGTGGCCACGTTGAGCAATTTGGCCGAAGCCGAGGCGTTAAGAAAGTCGTAGCCTAGAAAGCGGACAAATAGAAAAATAAAGAAGCTGCCGGTGCCGGGACCAAAGAAACCGTCGTACCAGCCGATGGCCGCACCAATGGCGCTGGCGATGAGCTGTTCATGCCGACGGTTATTCATCGGCAGGTGTGTTTTGCCCAGATCTTTTTTGGCCAGGGTGTAAACCAGTACGAGCAACAAAATGACGGGGACAAGCTTGCGTAAAAATGCCGGATCGACCTGCGTAACGTTATAGGCACCGATAAAACTGCCAAATAGCGCACAGAGGGCCGCAGGCAACAGTGTGCCCCAGCGTATTTCAACACGACGACGGTAACGCATAAAAGCAAAGGCAGTTCCCCAGACCGAGGCGCATTTGTTCGTACCAAGGAGCGTTGCCGGCGAGGCACTGGGATAAACGGCAAAAAGCGCTGGCACGAGAATGAGGCCCCCTCCGCCGACGATTGCATCAATCAGCCCCGCGCCAAATGCCGCAAAAAGCGTTAACAGAAAATCCATTCGGGCATTTTAGGCCAATTCCCTTCGGCGTTAAGTTAACAAACTACACAAAACCTACCAATCCCTACTGAACCCAGTTAATTACAGCCATTCAGCTGACAACTACGTCTAAATTGTGTAGCGTTACGCACAACCTAAACTTCTGGAATTGTCTTCATGAATACATCCCGTACATTGATAGCCTTGCTCTCTTGCGCACTGATCGGCTTAACCGGCTGTCAGACAACCCAGAGTGACGGCAAACCGCTCACCAGCGATCAGGTCGTTGAAAAGCGTGAAGCTATTCTGAAGATGGCTAATACAGGATTAGACTCACTCATTAAACAGAACCCCAAAGTGGCCGATGAAATTAAAAAGAGCGCCGGTTATGCGGTTTTCAACGCCAGCAATGTGAACATTGTTCTGGTTGTGCTTTCAAACGGTGATGGCGCACTCTTTCAACCGGGACAGAAGCCGTTTTTCATGATGGAACGTAAGGCTGGCGAGGGCTTTGGTGCCGGATTCCAGAAGCAGTACCAGGTCATTATCTTCAAGAATGCGGATGCCGTTAAGCAGTTTACGGCCGCCAAGGGTGTAGGTGGCGATATCAATGCCAACCTCTCGGCAGGTTCTGGTGGCAAACAGCGTTCATTCAACCCGAACATCACCACCTACTTGGTTGGCGAATCAGGTTACGACCTACAAGCTAATTGGGGCGGCTCGCTCTACACGCCAAACGACACACTGAACGATCCAAAGATTTCCGGCGGCTACTGATTAACGCTGGCGCGTCGGCTGCATTAGCCGCGCGCCAGGTTTTCGAAACGGGTGTATTCGCCCAGGAAGGCCAGGCTGACAGTACCGGTGGGGCCATTACGCTGCTTACCGATAATGACTTCAGCCATGCCCTTATCCGGGGTATCCGGTTTGTAGTAATCCTCGCGATACATCATGAGGATTACGTCGGCATCCTGTTCGATAGCGCCGGATTCGCGCAAGTCACTCATCATGGGGCGCTTGTCGGTGCGCTCTTCGACCTTACGGGAGAGCTGCGAGAGCGCAATGATGGGCACTTCCAGTTCACGCGCCAGCGCTTTGAGCGAGCGGGAGATTTCCGACACTTCAGTGGCGCGATTTTCGTTCTGACGGGTTGAGCCCATGAGCTGGATATAGTCGATGACGATCAAGCCGAGCTTACCAACCTGGCGCTTGAGGCGGCGAGCGCGCCCGCGTAGATCGGTCGGGTTCATGCCACCGGTTTCATCAATGTGCATCGGGGCTTCATGCAGCTTGCCGAGCGCATAAGTGAGGCGCGACCATTCGTCGTCGGTCAGGCGACCGGTACGCACGCGATGCGAATCTAGACGGCCAATAGAGGCCAGCATACGCATGGCGAGCTGGGTGCCGCCCATTTCCATCGAAAACACGGCCACCGGCAGGCCCACATCCACGGCCACGTATTCGGCAATGTTCAACGCGAAGGCGGTATTGTGCGTGACGACATCGTTGTCAGTCACATACAAGTGGGTTGGGTGACTGACCGAGATGCACTGACATTCGGTGCTGCGAACGAGCTCAATGCTCGTGAAGTTCGGACGCTTCTCCCGTGTCCAGGTGACCGGCAGACGAGCCACCTTGTCGGAGAGCAAGAACAGGGATTGCGGCTCTGGGTGATTAATATGACACACCCAGGCCAATTTACCCGGTGTGTGGACGCCTTCCTTGTTGATGAAGTGCGGTTGCTTGGTGGTCACGCTGCACCAGCCACCCAGTGAACGAACCAGTTCCGCCACATCAGCCGCCATTTGCTCACTGGCAGTAGAGAGGCGCACACTGCCCCACTTCTCTACCCAGCCATCGGTATCGAGCAGGCCTCGCAAAACATTGAGGCGGACATCGCGGTTAGCTTCCAGATACTGACGCGGAATAAATTTGGTGGCGCTGTCGGTGCCCCAGAGTCCGAGGCCGGTGAGGGCTTCCTTGATTTCGTTGGGCTGAGAACCGGCCAAGCCCGGGGCATGCCCACGGTCTTCACGCACGAGGCGATAATCGTAATTGCCCGCATGGGTGACAGTCATGGCTTCCGGCAAGGACGCCTGAACGCGTTGCAGCATTTCAGCCGATGCGGTGGAGAAGCGCAGGGCGCTGCCGCTTAAGGAACCATCACCGAGCAAGGCACCGAGCAACCAGGCATCGACCGGCAGCGCGTCATGGTGACCAAAGTCACCGGTGTGCTGGTCGATCCAGAGACGATTCTGATAACGCTTTTTGCCCAGCATGGTGATCAGCTGTTCGGTATTGAGCACCCGTGGGACAGCCCAATCGCGGTACATGACGCGCCAGAGGTGTTCGGCACAGCACTCGGTGCTGCGCCCATCGGAAAACCTAACCTTATAGACCTGACGCACACCCTGCGGGTAGATGCCGGTAACCATGGATGGCTGGCCATCTAAAGATGCCAGTGCATCGCCTACCTGCAGATCACCCATGCGCTTCCAGCCGGTGCGCGTGCGCACCTGGGCATCCAGCGGCTGCGCTTTTCCCATACTCGGGCGTCCGGCGACAATGATGAGGTCGCCCGGTTGCAGGCCCGATGTCATGCGGTCCAGATCGGTAAAGCCGGTAGGAACGCCCGTGATTTCGGAGGGGTTCTCGCGGTCGTGCAGTTCCTGAATACGTTCAACTACCTGCGTGAGCAGCGGGTTGATGTGCACAAAGCCTTGCTGGGCACGAGCACCCATTTCGGCAATGGCAAAGACCTTCTGCTCGGCGGTGTCGAGCAGTTCTTTGGCATCGCGTCCCAGTGGGTTGAGTGCGTCAGTGGCGATTTCGTCACCGGCCACCACGAGGTGACGCAGCACGGCACGCTCGCGCACGATTTCTGCATAGCGGCGAATATTCGCTGCTGATGGCGTATTGGCTGCCAGCTCACCCAGATAAGGCAAGCCGCCCGTATCATCGGTCAGACCGGATTGTTCGATGGCCTCTGAGACCGTAATCACATCCGCCGGTTTGCCGCGCTCAAGCAAGCGCGTCATCTGCTGATAAATGAGTCGGTGTTCGCTACGGTAAAAATCCTGTTCCGAGATCAGATCGGTGACACGATCCAGCGCTTCGTTATCGAGCAGCAAACCACCGAGTACCGACTGCTCGGCTTCTATGGAGTGCGGAGGAACACGCAACTGGGCAATGGCCGGGTCGATGGACTTGGCTTGGTTGCCAAAATTACCTTTGCGGGGCGAACGGGAAAATTCTGAACTCATGGGGTGTAATGATACCGGCAAAAACAAGAAAGCCCGGCCGAGGCCGGGCTTTCTTAATCCGAAAAAACCGGATTATTGTGCGCCAACAACCGTGACAACAATGCCCACGATCACGTCGGTGTGCAGACCCACTTCCAGCGGGAATTCGCCGATGGTCTTGAGTGGGCCGGTCGGCATGCGAACGTCCGACTTTTCAACCTTGAAGCCCTTGGCTACCAGCGCATCAGCGATGTCGAAGTTAACGACCGAGCCGAACAGACGGCCATCAACACCGGCCTTACGGGCGATTTCGATGGTCAGGCCATTGAGCTTTTCGCCAACGACTTGCGCAGCAGCCAGCTTTTCAGCGGCCAGCTTTTCGAGCTCGGCACGGCGCTCGGCGAACTCGGCCAGTGCCGAGGTCGTGGCGCGCTTGGCTTTGCCATTGGGGATCAGAAAGTTACGAGCGTAACCGTCTTTAACTTTAACGACATCACCCAGATTGCCCAGGTTAACGACTTTTTCGAGAAGAATGATTTGCATCGCGATTACCCGTTGTGGTTGTCAGTGAAAGGCAGCAGGGCCAGGAA
>ERZ650301.423-NODE-423-length-11599-cov-8.151247_pt1 | contig 11599 bp, 10 predicted proteins | sample MGYA00376237_ERZ650301 | MGnify/ENA primary metagenome ERZ650301 (study PRJEB26733, sample SAMN07839255) | wastewater metagenome | biome: small river; feature: stream; material: water | place: USA: North Carolina | collected 2016-04-05 ...
TGCGTCTACCAATTTCGCCACCCGCGCGGGTTTCTAAATAACAACGGGTGGTCAGCTAGACCACCCGCTTGAAATCGGTCAGCTTGCCATTTTAGACGGCTTTTCGACCTTAAACCACGCCGCGTACATTGCGGGAAGTGCAAGAAGTGTCAAGACCGTGGCCACGATCAGGCCGCCCATGATGGCAACGGCCATAGGCCCCCAAAAAACGCTGCGTGTAAGCGGGATCATGGCCAACACGGCTGCAGCTGCCGTGAGCACAATTGGGCGCAAACGGCGTACCGCGGATTCCACAATAGCCTCCCAAGCAGGTACGCCGTTGGCACGGTCTTGTTCAATTTGGTCAATCAAGATGACCGAATTGCGCTGAATCATGCCCATCAAGGCAATCACCCCCAACAAAGCAACGAAACCAAACGGCCGATTGAGCGCCAGCAACGCCCCTGCCACGCCCGCAAGACCCAAGGGCCCCGTCAAAAAGACCAACATGGCTCGACTGAAACTGTGCAACTGCAGCATCAGCAACGTGAAGGTGATGAACAACATCACCGGCATCCCTGCAGAGATAGAGCTAGACCCTTTGGCACTTTCTTCCACAGCACCTGCCACTTCGATGCGGTAGGGCTGCGCATCAGTCTCCATCCATTTGGCTTCCAGTTTCTTGAGTTCCGGCAAAAGCTGTTGCGTGACCGTCGCCCCTTGCAGACCTTCAATGATGTCGCACTGCACGGTGATGGCATATTCACGGCCTTCGCGCCACATCACACCGGGCTCCCAAGAAAGCACCGGTTTGACGATTTGCGTCAATGGAATCATGCGACCCGACGACGTCGGCACATAAGCACTGGCCAAGTCACTGATGGCATCGCGCTCATTCAGGGGTTGGCGCAACACAATATCGATGAGTTTGTTGTCTTCGCGGAACTGCTCTACCGTTGAACCCACCAGCAAAGTACGTACAGCTTGCGCAATGGACTGACTGGTCACCCCAAATTGACGGGCTTTGGCTTGGTCTACCTCTAAGCGCACTACTTTGATGGCCTCGTTCCAGTTGTCGTTCACGCCGCGTGTGGCTGTGCTCGCGCGCATTTGCGCCTTCACCTCATCGGCACGCACACGCAACACCTTCGGATCGGACCCCACCACGCGAAATTGAACAGGGTATGGCACAGGCGGGCCGTTAGGCAGCAGTTTCACACGCGCACGCGCCTCCGGAAACTCTTGCGCCAGCATGGCAGGCAATGCCAGGCGCAACGACTCGCGACGCTCCAAGCTGTCGGGAATCACAATCAGTTGTGACACGTTGGTTTGCGGAAACACTTGGTCTAACGGTAAGTAAAAACGCGGCACGCCAGAACCAATCCATGTGCTGACGGTTTGCACGCCCGACTCTTTGAGCAAGCGCTGCTCGACCGCCTGCGTCACCGCTTCGTTGGTTTTGAAAGCTGTGCCCTCGGGGAACCACAAGTCAACCAACACCTCAGGACGACTGGAATCTGGAAAGAACTGCTGCTGCACGCGCCCCATGCCCACCAAGCCCAGCACAAAAATGAGGACGGTAATGCCAATCGCTTTCCAGCGGTACTCGACACACCAAGTCACTGCGGTGCGGAAGTGGCGGTAAAAAGGGCCATCGAACAGCTCGTGTTGACCCACATGCTCACCCTGAGGTTTGACTTGCAACAGCAAGGTCCCCAAGTACGGCACAAAATACACCGAGACCCACCAGCTCAAAACCAGCGCAATCACCGTCACGGCAAAGATGGCAAAGGTGTACTCACCCACAGTCGACTTGGCCATGCCAATAGGCAAAAATCCAGCTGCGGTGATCAGTGTGCCGGTCAACATTGGCATCGCCGTCACTTCGTAGGCAAAGGTAGCAGCACGCACACGGTCGTAGCCCTCTTCCATTTTGCGAACCATCATTTCCACTGCAATGATGGCGTCGTCTACCAGCAACCCCAATGCAATGATGAGCGATCCCAGCGAAATTTTGTGCAGGCCGATGCCCCAATAATTCATGGCCAAAAACGTCATGGCCAACACCAACGGAATCGTGATGGCGACCACCAGGCCTGGCCGCATGTCCACGTACCAACCATAGCGCCCGCCTTTGTGTAAGCCCAAAGCCACAAAGCTCACCAACAACACGATCAGCACCGCCTCAATCAGCACGCGCACAAATTCACCCACCGACTTCTGCACCGCCTTGGGTTGATCTTGCACTTGCACCAAACTCACACCGACAGGTAAAGTTTTTTCGATGCGGGTGGTCGCCACTTGTAAAGCTTGCCCCAAGGCGATGATGTCACCCCCTTTGGCCATCGACACACCCAGCGCAATCACGGACTTACCTTGGTGATGCACCTTGACGGTGGCGGGGTCTGCATAGCCCCGAGTGACGGTTGCGATATCACCTAATTTCAATTCCTGGCCTGAACTACCGCGAATGGGCATGGCACGCAGCTGTGCTTCTGTTTCAAATTGCCCACCGATACGAACTTGCAAAACGTCTAACGGGGCTTGCACAGTCCCAGCGTTTTCCACCGCATTCTCTTGACTGAGTTGAGCGAGCACGGCCCCTACGTCAAGGCCGAGTTGGACCAACCGTTTTTGGGGAATTTCGATGAAAATTTTCTCGTCTTGCACGCCAAACTGTTCAACCTTGGCCACATCTGGCACGCGCAACAGTTGCTGGCGCACATCGTCAGCAAACTTCTTCACCTCTGCAGGGGTAAAGCCGGGAGCATCCAACGCGTAAATCACGCCAAAGACATCGCCAAATTCATCATTGAAGAATGGACCTTGCACGCCCTGCGGCAAGGTGTAGCGCATGTCGCCAATCTTCTTGCGCACCGAGTACCAAACATTGGGCACATCCGCTGGCTTGGAAGAGTCTTTCAACTGAAAAATAATTTGCGATTCACCTGGCTTGGAATAGCTGCGAATTTTGTCGGCATAGGGCACCTCTTGCAGCGTGCGCTCAATTTTGTCCGTGACTTGTTCGGCCACCTGCTGCGCCGTTGCACCTGGCCAATAGGTCCGCACCACCATGGCGCGAAAGGTAAAGGGCGGATCTTCGTCTTGGCCCAGCTGGAAATAGGCCGCGACGCCCAAGACCATCAACACGACCATGAGGTAACGCGTCAGCGCAGGATGGTCTAACGCCCACTTGGAGAGGTTGAATTTGTTATCCATGTTCAACTCACTTCGCCGCGCCAAAAAGAGACACCTTCTGGCCTGCCGTCAACACATGCACACCCGACACCACCACTTGATCGCCATTTTGCAAACCAGAGGTCACCACGGCATCGTTACCGTCGGCGGTCGTCACTTCAATAGCCTGCGCTTTCACGGTCATGGTGTTGGGATCGAGCACCCACACCGACGTGGCGCCTGCTTCTAAACGCAGCGCGCTGGTGGGCAACTTGATGGTCTTCGCAGCCAGGGCATCACCCAGAGGCAAACTGACCGTTACCGTTGAACCCAACACTGGGGCCGCGTCTTTTGGCAGCGCAGCTTTCGCCATAAAGCTGCGTGTCACAGCATCCGCACTGGCTGACACATCACGCACCACGGCATCGCGCACTTTGCCATCCACCCACTGCCGTATTTGCACTTGAGTGCCGGTTTTTAACAGGCCCAGTTTGTCCTCTCCCACAGAGAACACCACATCACGCGGACCATCCAACGCTAAACGCACCACGGGCTGACCAGCGGCCAGCACTTGGCCCGCACTGGCGTCCACCGAAGTGACAATGCCTGAACCCTCCGCCAATAAACGCGTATAACCTGATTGATTGCCTTGAACTGCGCTTTGCGCCTGGGCTTGCTTCCATTGCGCTTGCGCTGAAATGTAGGCTGCTTCGCGGCGCTGCAACTCTGCCAGGCTGATAAAGCCCTGGGCATGCAAATCTTGGTAACGCTTGAAATCTGAGCCTGCGACATCACGATTGGATTGCGCAGCCACCAATTGGGCCGCCGCAGCATCTGCCGTCACGCGATAGTCTTGAGGGTCAAGTTGCGCCAACAACTCACCCGCCTTCACCCGTTGACCAATTTCTACAGGGCGGCTGAGCAATTTGCCAGCCACACGAAAGCCAAGGGTAGATTCCACACGGGCGCGGATCTCTCCCGAAAACTCCAAATCCGTGGCAGAACCCGATGGCCCCACCGTCAGCACTTTGACGGCTCGCACAGGCTCTTGAGGGGCCGGACCTTTGCCACATGCGACCAAGGTAGAGGCAACAAAGATGGCCAGCGCAAAGCGACCTAAGGGTAAAGACTGACACATCATAAAGTACTTGTTTTGTTAATGACTGATTGGTTATTAATGTATCCCATTTGGATTCACCTTGTGTTTACAAGGGGGTACGACAATAGGAAGAACTTATGTCAAGCATCGACCATTACGAAAACTTCCCCGTCGCATCATGGCTTTGCCCTGCCCACTTGCGCCCAGCCGTCCAAGCGCTCTATCACTTTGCGCGTACTGCCGATGATTTGGCTGATGAAGGTCTCGACCCTGCACATCACCGCTTAGACGCACTCGGGGAATACCGCGCAGACTTACAGGCCTGCCTCAGCCCAGACCGTTCGCCCAGCATCCGCTGGCCAGCGGTATTTGACGCGTTGGACAACGCGTTGCAAGCGTTCAACTTGCCAACACAGCCATTGTTTGACCTGCTTGACGCATTTGAACAAGACGTGATCTACACCAGCGTAGGCCAAGGCTACCGAAACCGTGCAGAGCTGTTGGACTACTGCCGTCGCTCGGCCAACCCCGTGGGACGGTTGATGCTGCACCTCTACGGGGTCCAAGACGCGACTTCGCTCGCACAAAGCGATGCCATCTGCACAGCACTGCAACTGATCAACTTTTGGCAAGACCGTGGCGAAGACTTGCGCCGTGGCCGAGACTATTTACCGCAAGGTCACACTTTGGCTGAAGAACTTCGCTTTGCACGCCAGCTGATGCTGCAGGGCGCGCCACTGGTGCATCGTGTGAAAGGTCGCGCAGGCTGGGAACTTCGGGCTGTGGTGCAAAGTGGTTTGTGCATTTTGACAAAGCTGGATGCACGGGTTGGGACAGCAGACCCTCAGCAACTCACCCGCCCAACCCTGAAAAAGTTTGACTTCATACGCATCTTCTGGCGCTGCATCCGTATGTGAGCGTATGCCTGTGTGCCCGATAATCTGGCACACATGACACCTCAAGACTACGTTCAACAAAAAGCCTCTGCATCGGGTAGCAGCTTTTATTACGCCTTTCTTTTTCTGCCCCCACACCGCCGTGCTGCGATCACCGCGTTTTACGCCTTCTGCCGCGAAGTAGACGATGTTGTGGATGAGGTCAGTGACCTGGGCGTGGCCGCCAGCAAATTAGCTTGGTGGCACAGCGAAGTGCGCCAAGCTTTTGCCGGTCAACCGGCTCACCCTGTGACCCAAGCCTTAATGCCCTGGGTCGCTGAGTTTGGCATTGAGGAGGCCGCCTTGCAATCGGTTATCGAGGGTTGCGAAATGGATTTGACGCAAACCCGCTACTTGGACTACCCCAACCTCACGCGCTATTGCCATTTGGTGGCTGGCGTGGTGGGCGAAGTGTCAGCCAAGATTTTTGGCCAAACCGACGCCACCACCACCGCCTACGCCCACAAACTAGGCCAAGCTTTTCAACTCACCAACATCATTCGCGATGTGGGGGAAGATGCCATGCGTGGCCGCATTTACTTGCCCGTCACCGAGCTACAGCAGTTCGATGTGAAAGCCCATGAAATTTTGAATCGCCTCGACTCCGAGCGTTTCCAATCCCTCATGCAATTCCAAGCCTCACGCGCGCATGCCCTGTACGACGAGGCCTTGTCACTGCTGCCTGCGAATGATTGGAAGCATCAAAAGCCAGGCTTGATGATGGCCAGCATCTACCGCACCTTGTTGCGCGAAATTGAAGCGAAGAAGTTCCCCGTGCTTCGTCAACGCGTGGCGCTGACGCCGCTGCATAAGCTCTGGTTGGCTTGGAAGATGCAAGCGCTAGGTCGCTTCTAAATTTCGCTGCTGGCTGTGATGAAGCAATTGACCATCGTGGGCGCAGGTTGGGCCGGTTTGGCGGCCGCCGTGGCCGCGACCCAAGCAGGCTGGCAAGTCCGGCTCTTTGAAGCCGCACCACTTGCGGGTGGCCGCGCACGCAGCCTGCAACAAAACTTTGCAGGCAAACCTTTAGACAACGGCCAGCATGTGTTGATTGGGGCCTACCGCGCTACCTTAGCGCTGATGCGCAGCGTTGGTTTAGACCCAAATGTCTTGCTGCAGCGCTGTCCACTGGATCTGCGCTTCGCAGATGGACAAGGCTTGGGTTTGCCCGATTGGCCTTTGCCCATCAACCTGCTGGCTGGCGTCGGTCGTGCACAGGGTTGGCACTTGAAAGACAAAGTCAGTCTCATTCAAGCGTCGTGGCGATGGCAACGTGCCAAGTTTTCATGCGACGACACATGGACCGTGGCCCAACTTTGCGACGCAGCTCGCTTGAGCCCTCGCGTTCTCCAGCAGTTAATTGAGCCCTTGTGTTTATCCGCCCTCAACACACCTGTGCAGCAAGCCAGCGCCACGGTGTTTTTGCGCGTGCTGCACGACGCGCTGTTGGGCGGCACTGGCAGCTCAGACTTGCTTGTACCCCGCGTTGATTTAGGCGCTTTGCTGCCAGACGCTTGTTTGCAATGGCTCACCGCACACGGCGCCGACATTCACTTGGGCGAACGCGTGACGGTAAGCACCTTTGAAAAACTAGCGCAAGCAACCTCCCCCACACAAAGCGTGCTCTTAGCGTGTCCCCCTTGGGAAGCTGCGCGCCTGACCGCCGATATCGCGCCCAAATGGGCCTACATGTGCGCTGAGCTGCAACACACCGCCATTGCCACTGTTTATTTGCGTTGTACAGACGCCGGTTTTTCTGGACTGCCCCGCCCCATGATGGCTTTGTATTACGACGAACAAGCCCCGGCTCAGTTTGTGTTCGACCGTGGGGCACTGACCGGTCAACCTGGGTTGCTAGCCGCCGTCGTCAGTGCATGCCAGAAGGAACGCGATGAGGTGAGCGAACAGGTCTACGACCAAGTGTGCGAGCAGCTGGAGATGACGAACTTAGAAGTGGTGCAAACCGTGGTCGAAAAACGTGCCACGCTGGCATGCCTACCGATGCTGAATCGACCTGAGCCATGGGTCTCACAAGGCGTTTGGGCATGCGGCGACTACATCAGTGGCCCCTACCCATCCACCCTCGAAGGGGCGGTGCGCTCAGGCCAACAAGTGGTCACACAACTCGGCCAAATGGCTGACCGTCAGGGGCTGAGCTGAATCATGCGGCCAAGCATGCCCTTGGGTATTCACCCAAGCGGCTTGCATGCCTGCATTCATAGCACCCATCACATCGGTCATGGCGTCATCGCCGAGATGCAGTACGGCCTCAGCTGGCAGATTGAGCTGCGCCGCTGCCGCATGAAAAATGCGTACATCGGGTTTGGCAACGCCAAACGTCCGAGCACTCACCGCCGCTTGAAAATAGAGCCCGGCCTCGGTGCGAAACACATCGGCGTTGCCATTTGACAGACTGACCAACGGATAACGAGCGGCCAAACGTGCCAGTGCTTGCGGCACACCGTCATAGAGCTTGACATTTTGACGCTCAGTGAAAAACACTTCAAAAGCGGCATCGGCCAAATGTGGCGCATCGCCAGCACGCAGCAAGCTCTCGCGAATGGCTTCGCGACGCAAAAAGCTCAAATCATGGTGTTGGTCGACATGACGCTGGTGGATCTCAGCACGAATGGCCTGCTTCATGCCTGGCTCTGCGCAAAACAACGCAGTTTGCGGGGCATGTAGCGCGAGCCAATCCTGCAAAACCACCTCTGCGCGCGCAATGGTGGGCCAGACGGGCCACAAGGTGTCGTCAAGGTCTAAGGTTATGGCTTGAATTTTGGAAAGGTTCAGCATGCTGGGCGAGAATACCGCATCATGTTAAAACCCGCCTTCACCCCCGAACCGCCCTTCGCTCACGGCCAAACACCACGCACTGCTGTGCTGTTGTGTAACTTGGGCACCCCCGACGCGCCGACCGCTTCAGCGGTACGACGCTACCTTGCAGAATTTTTGGGCGATCACCGCGTGGTTGAAATTCCGCGTTTGGTGTGGATGGCCATCTTGCACGGCATCATCCTGCGTGTACGTCCAGCCAAGTCCGCTGCCAAGTACGCCACGATTTGGACGGCCGAAGGCTCACCCCTGAAGGTTTGGACAGAAAAGCAAGCGCAAGCGCTGCAAGCGGTTTTTCACGCCAAGAGCGAAGCTGTCAGCGTGCGATACGCCATGCGGTATGGCAACCCATCCATTGCAAGCCAGCTTGACGCCCTTAAAGCAGAAGGCTTCACACGTATCTTGGTGTTACCAGCCTACCCTCAGTACTCGGGCACCACCACCGCGAGCGTGTTTGATGCGGTGTACCACTGGGGCTTACGCAGTCGTGTGCTGCCAGAGTTTCGCTTTATCAACCACTACCACGATCACCCCGCTTACATCCAAGCCTTGGCAGAACGCGTGCGAACACACTGGGCCACCCATGGACAGGCCGAGCGTTTGGTCATGAGCTTTCACGGAGTCCCTGAACGCACATTGCATTTGGGTGACCCTTACCACTGCGAGTGCTACAAAACAGCACGCCTGCTGGGTGAGGCGCTTGGTCTGAGCAAAACGCAATACATGGTGACGTTTCAATCCCGTTTTGGTAAAGCGAAATGGCTAGAGCCTTACACCGAACCCACTTTGATGGCCCTTGCCCAACAAGGTGTCAAACGTGTCGACCTGATTTGTCCGGGCTTCACCAGCGATTGCTTAGAGACTTTGGAAGAAATCTCACAAGAAGCGCAAGAAGCCTATTTACACGCAGGAGGCGAAGTATTCCACTACATCCCATGCCTGAACGACAGCGCGACGTGGGTACAAGGCATGTATGAACTGAGTAAATCACACATGGCTGGCTGGCCCATGTTGGCGCCTAGTGCTAAGGAATTAGCCACCAGCCGTGATGAGGCTTTGGCGTTAGGAGCGCGTGATTAAGGCGCTTTGCTAGCGGCTGAAGCAGGAGCGCTCGCGACGGGTGTAGAAACCACAACCGTCGACACGGGCTTCTGAGCCGAAGAAGCTGGGCCACTGTCAGCAGAGACAGGCACGCTTGATGCAGATGTATCTGCTGCGCTCGCTGCGTCAATAGCCTCAAAGGGCACCACTTGCAAAGGTGGCGCAGGCTCTGCCACCGTCTCCTCTTGTGGCTGCATGTAAGCAGCCACCGCCAATGCCGCCGTAAATAAACCGACGATCACCCAAAGAGACGTTTTAGATTTTGTTTGTTCTGGCTGACTCGTCACAGACGATTCTTCGTCAGACGGTACATCGTGCTTCGAAGATTCAGCCACTTCAACCGCGACCACCTCAGGAGATGCCATGACCTCGATTGAAGACGACACTGTGAGCAGGTCTTCAGCCGCGTTTTCAACGGGCAGTTCCTCAACTTCTGCGACTTGCCCTAAGACTTCATCGGCCGAGATGCCAAGCAATGCACCCACTTTTTTAGCAGCCGTTGCTTTCACTGCAACGCTGTAAAAAGCACTCATCCCACCTTCTTCTAACTGACGAATTTGCTTGACCGACATGCAAGCACGCGTAGCCATATCGTTGAGAGGCCAGCCACGAGCTTCGCGGCGAAGACGTAACAAGTCCCCGTTGATGAACAGATCTTCTTGGCTCATAAACTAATGCGACTTGGACAAGACTTTATGAATTACTTGACAAGTAAAAGTTCGCCCTTGATAGACGCACCCTTCTGAACCGACAGTGTCTGGTAAACGACATGACCATCCACAGAAGCCGAAGACGTCACGATCAGCTCATTGCAAGTGGCTGTGCCAGAGAACTTGCCTTTGATGTGCAAGCTGCTGCAAGTCACAACACCCTCAACTTGACCACGCGCACCAATGGTGAGTTCATCCACCTGAATTTGACCATTCAAAGCGCCTTCAACATGAATAGCACCCTTAGCGGTGATTTCGCCTCGAAACGAGAAACCCTCGCTCAAAATGGAAGGTTTGGTTGCCGTGGTTGAAATCATGTCCATCATGCTGTTTCGTTGGTTAGATAGAGGGGCAGGTGTAGGCGTTGGCAGTTGCTGTTCTGAAACAACAACATCTTCAGCCGTAGATTCCACTTTCTCGTCCTCTACCTCAGCCCCAAGCGGATTCGCTTGCAATAAATTAACGTTGTTGGTTTTGGATTTGTTGAACATATTGTGCCGTCCGTATAACTTTTTGTGGATTGACTGGATAACCACCAATCAAGATTTCCAAATGCAGGTGCTTACCTGTTGACGATGAACCCGTGCTGCCAATGTTGCCCAACACGGATTCGTTTGTGACTTTGTCACCCAACTTCACTTCGATATTTGCCAAATGCGCATAAAGCGACTCCACACCATTGGTGTGGCGAATCACCACAGTGTTACCGTACTGCGTGTGAAACTGAGCCAAGACCACAACACCAGGTTTGACTGGATGGACCTTTTCATCGCCCGTCTGACTCAACAAATCAAGGCCCGTATGAAAGTGTGTTTGTCCAGAGATCGGATGGCGACGAACACCAAAATCCGACGTCACACTGTAGTTTGGCACAGGCATCACGCTGGGCAATGCGTAGAGGACCTCACGCAACCCTCGATTGGTCGACAACTCATCTGCAACTTTGCCGCGAAGCAATGGATTGCTCTTGACATCATCTTCCAAGTTGAAACCACCATTCGCCGCATTTTGTTGAATGATTTTGACAATTTTCTCTGTCAAACCAGATGCATCAAGTTGAGACTTCATGGTTACGTTTTCTTGCGAAACTGCCACCATGGAGGTATCTACAAAGCGACGAATGCTCATATCGCGGTCGCGAATAGTCTGAGCGAGAGATACCATTTGCTCATCGCTCATACTGAGCTGATCGACACCTTCCGCATCGTAAGCACTGCTGAGCAATGCACGGTAAACTTCTTCATGAGAACGCTCTAGCTTCGCACGACTCACCATAAGACTAACGCTGGTCACCAATAAAACCGAGATAGCAACCAGCATCCCCCCCATCGCCAGGATACCGCCGCGCACCAAAATGCGCTGCATCCGACCACTGATGTTGAGGTAATGAAGATCGCCGTTTTGTTCAAGAATGATGCGCGCATCTTCATACTGGCGCACCCATCCATTGGACACAAGTCCTGGAAGTAAGCGCATAGCAGAAAAGAATCGACGCGTCATCTAAACCGTAGTCAGTTAAGCAGCCGCATTGCCACCAACGTTCACAGCAGGACCATTGGCGTCTTGGCTCAAAGTACCTTCGATTTCGCCGCCCTTTTCAATCTCAATTTCTGAGTACTGAACTTTGCCGGCGATCTTGCCGGTGGAACGAACAATCAGGCTTTTCTCGGAAATGATGGTGTTGTGGAGTTGACCACGCACATCAATAACCTTGGCCGAAACACGGCCTGTGATCTTGCCAGTTGGGCCGATCAAGACTTCTT
>ERZ650301.424-NODE-424-length-11585-cov-20.410494_pt1 | contig 11585 bp, 9 predicted proteins | sample MGYA00376237_ERZ650301 | MGnify/ENA primary metagenome ERZ650301 (study PRJEB26733, sample SAMN07839255) | wastewater metagenome | biome: small river; feature: stream; material: water | place: USA: North Carolina | collected 2016-04-05 ...
AGAGTGATGAACATCTTGGGTGAGTATTCACCACTCAGAGAGGTGTATTCGATTGACGAATGCTTCCTTGATCTCACCGGGATGCCAAAGCTCAGGGATATGACCTATTCCATGCGTGATCGAGTGGGGAAGTGGACGAATATTCCGGTATGTGTTGGTCTTGGACCAACCAAGACCCTTGCCAAGCTTGCCAACCATGTGGCGAAGAAGCATCCCCGATCAAAAGGCGTGTTCAACTTCAACGACTTGAACGAGGCGCAACAAACCAAACTGCTGAGCCAAATCACGGTAGATGAAGTCTGGGGCGTTGGCAGAAAGCTCACCAAACGGCTGGCAGCTCATGGCATCCAGACTGCTCAAGACTTGCGTCAAGCCCACGCACCAACCTTGCGCTCAGAGTTTGGTGTGGTGATGGAGAAAACGCAGCGTGAGTTGCTGGGCATCTCATGCATCGACCTTGAAGAGCACGCACCCGACAAACAGCAAATCATCAGTAGTCGATCTTTTGGCAAGCCTGTAACAGAGTTGGTTGTGATTCAAGATGCGCTGAGCGTATTTGTGGGCACTGCCACAGAGAAACTACGGGCACAGAACGGACATGCTGCCTTAGTGCAGGTGAACTTGCTCACCAATCGTTTCCGACCCGAGCAGCCCCAATACAACCCGAGTATGACGGTCCCTTTGCAGCAGCCAACGAATGACTGTCTAGTTATCAACCGCTGGGTGCACCATGTGGCTGAGCTGCTTTGGCGTGATGGCTACAAATACAAAAAGGCTGGAATCATGTTAGGCGACATATCTCCCGTATCGATGGTTCAGGGTGACTGGCTCGAGCCTGTCATGACGAGTGACACCAAGTTGATGAAGGCCATAGATGGTCTGAATTCCCGCTTTGGCCGAGGAACAATTAAGTTGAGTGGAGGCGATTTGAGAGAGGATTGGCGTATGAAGCAAGAGCGCAAATCGCCGGACTACACCTCAGACTGGACGCAGGTACCAGTCGTTTAAATTCCCCAACATCGGCATCGTAATTTAGAGGCCAAGGCAGCTGAAAGAATTGAATCATTTCGCTAACCTGCTTGCTCAGTGGAGAAAGTCTTTGTTCTTGGTCGCATGTATTTACTAATCCCACAGTCGTCACATCCCAACATAGTCTTCCGTTGTTAACTTTAAGACCGCCAATAGATTCGTGTCGTCGCTCTTGATGGTTGGATAGAGTTTGCTGAAATTCGGATTGCCTTCAAGTATTCCCATCAAGTGGTGGTCCTTCTCGTCTTTTAGCGATAAGACGCAAATCCTTCTCAAGCGATTGCTTTCAATCGGGTCCATTAAGAACAATTTCGGTTCAACCTCACCATCATCATTTGTAATCAACGGAACAGGAATTGACCAACCGTCATCTTCACCTTCGGTGAGTAGAGTGATGTCAATGCCAGTAACAGCCAAAAGTTCTTCAAGGAACTCACGAATGAACTCAGGTGGGAGCATTTCATTTTTATTCTTCCGTTTAACCTGCATTGCTAGATCAATTGGGCGAACGCGACGGTTTCCGCTTGGTGTACCTATCGATGTTGAGTCAAGGCTTTTCCCTCCAACGTACCGCTTCTTGTCTAGCCATTGTTGAAAAGTGAGGGTCTTTGATTTCCAGATTGGTTTACGAATGAGATCTGGAAATGCAACATTTCCCGTGAAGTTGCGTGTCTTTGACTCTAGCTTCGTCGAACCATCCTGTTCCTTGATGGCTTGGTTCGCTGCATCAGGCGCTGAGCTTTGGAAGCTAGTTTGTCCCGTCCCGTCTGACTGAGTTTGGTCAAAAAACGGTTTTTTATGACCTCCGCTCATTTCGTAGTTAATTGACCTGAACGGAAATTGATGGCCGCAGCTGATCAACTTGTAAACGAGAAATGTTGCATCGTTGGTGTTCCCGAATGAAAGCCATTTGCCTGATGCTTGAAGTTCCGTGCTTCCATCAAATGGGAACACCCCCATTGGGTGAATGGGGTTGCTTTCATGGGAAGCTTTGAGTATCGACGAACCCACAATTGCTGCAGCACGCCATGCGAGTTTGTCCAGAAAGATGCGACCAATTGTTGCGGCGGAATTTCCTGCAATCCCATCTCCCAATTTGATCGACAAATGCCTAGTTCTTTCGTCGAACTTGCCATCTTGAAAGAGTGAATCTTTTTGAAGAGGAGGCAAAAACAATTTAGTCAGTAGGCTGCTGGATGATCCAAAGTAAAAGCGAATTAGTTCTAAACATGGGACGATGAGTCGTTTGCCGTTTTCTAATTTGAGCATCACGCAGTAAGAGTGTGTAGCGTTTAGGTGCCAAGGATGCTCCGATACGGGAATCAGAAAACCTTCTTCGTTGAGGTTAAGGCCCGACTTGATAAAGTCAATATGACTGCTGGAGGTGCTGACCCGGGAAAATGTCTCAAGTTCATAGTCAGGACTTTGGAAGAGTGACTTCTTGTGCCAGATATCACCAACCTTTAATAGAACTAGGGTTCCAACAGAAACCCATCTACGGGTTTGGATTTTTGCCAAGGTCGTACTGTGAGGTGAAAGCAAGACCGAAGGGTTATCGATAAAGGAAAGATCTGTAACCCTGGATAAATAGACCAGTACAGAAGGCTGGGTTGCGCGTGAAGAGCGATCGGGGTAGTCAACCTCACCAAACCAATCAATTCGCCAGTAATTGGCGTCATTAGGGAATGCAGCGATGCGAAGGTCGTTAGTGTTGTCAGTTGATTTGCTGCGGCTGACTGAGCGCGGAGTTGGCAAAGGTGCCTCATAAAGTTAATTAAAACTTTATAAGTATATTTCTTGTTGCATTCTCAAGAATATCGATAATTTATCGCGTACTTCGATAATTTATCATTTACTTCGAGTTAATGACATCAGATGTCAGCTTATCGAACTAAATGAGAAAAAATAGGTTCTTTATCGCATTTCTTTCGAAGTTGACGATAAAAATTATCGATATTTATTAGACTTTTTAATTGCTGGGTTGCCGCAAGCCTACTTTGTGCAGAAGTTATCTCTTCGGGTGAGCATGACTTTTTCTAAGCAATCAATGGCCAATCTACCTAACGCCGCGTCTGAAAAAGCTTAACTAGGAGTCCCCCAAGGTGGCCAGACCACTGCGGAACGCGGGAGATGGAGCAGACTCATTACGACGTCGTATTGCTCCGAATAAATCTTCATTTCGCGTAACGGAGTGTCTGCGCTGGCGTGCGGGAACCAGACTGATGCGGGAATTTGAGTTCCTGCACGATCATGCGTGATGTTAGCGTTGGCGGCGAGTGAATTGTCGGGTACAGGAATTACGCTTTTTTGTGTACGAAAAAAAGCCCCTGCTTTGCCCGCAGGTTCGCTCGACCAAGACCATTTGATGAATCCATCGTTTGACATGACCAACACTGCTTTCTCGTCCGTGTATTGCAACCACTTCAGGATTGCTGCTGTCAGCGAAACACCATAGCGATTAGAGCAATGTCCCAGCAGATCAAGATCAATTTCTGAGGTGACTTGCTTACGATAGTCATCGAGTGGCATCAACAAGTACGAAGCGAACAAGTCTGCCTGCCCCTCAATGTCCATGTCATCCTTTGACCAGTTAAGCATGTCGGCATCACTGCATTGGAAGGACTCCCTGAGTCTCCGATGCAAAATGTAATGTCCAAGCTCATGTGCCTGTGTAAAACGAACGCGCCCTGGCGAAGACACTGCTTCGTTGTAGAGCAACAGCCAATCCTTGCGCGAATCGCTAGGGAAAAGAGCGCCCTCGAAACCCTTGATGTTGGCCGCCTGCACTTGCGTTATGGGATCAGTCCAGCCGAAGATGTGGGCCGTTTCCATCGCGAGCGAAGGCACATCTACTGGAAAACGATCTACGCCGTGCGCTAAGCTGACCAGCTCGGTCAGTTTCGCCAGTCGGTTGGCTGCGCGCTGCGGCGTCCACACCTCCGTTTTCATTAGTTCTTCTTGAAGGTATTCAGAATTTTTCGGAGTTGTTCTTTCGCATCAGGTTCAAGCTTCTGATAGCCACGGAAAAACGCCTCGTCTAGATGTCTCTCCTCAGGAGCGCGGACGTCCTCTTCAAGGAAATAAGTTGCGGCTATACCCAGTGCGTCCGCCAGTGCAGTGAGCTTCTCCGCCGAAGGGCGCTGCGATTCGCGGTTTTCGAGTTCCCAAAGGTAGCTTTTGCTGAGACCAGCAAGCTCAGCCAGCTTTTCGAGCGTTAACCCACGCTGCTTGCGCATTTCGTGTAGCTTCTCGCCCAAACGTGTCGCCATGATCCGACTCCTATCCAAGTGTGATAGCTTGAGTATGCCACGATACCGAACTTTTTAATTGACATCCGAAGAAACTGTTGTAACATCTGCGCATGTTCACGATACCGAACTTTTAATCATGGCTCGCAAATGCGAGCCGTAACGACAAAGATGGAGTTTTTCAGATGTCCCGAATCCATATTGACCATCGCGAGCTTGTCCGGTTCGCTGAAGATAAGGTCAACTTGCCCCAAGACAAGGCCGATGAATACCGCGCACAAGCAAGGCGACTGCGCGAGAAGTTAGAGGGCTACATCTCTGAGCATCCCGATTTCTCGCTGAAGCGAATCCAGTTGTCGGGGAGTCTGGCTAAAGGCACGGCGCTGCGCTCGCTCAACGACATTGATATGGCCGTCTACATCAGCGGTTCGGATGCGCCTCATGACACGCGGGCGCTGTTGGACTACCTGGCCGAAAGGTTGCGCAAGGCATACCCAAACTTCAACCCGGATCAGGTGAAGCCGCAGACCTACTCGGTAACCGTGTCGTTTCGCGGAACTGGGCTGGATGTCGACGTGGTGCCGGTCTTGTACGCGGGTTTGCCCGACTGGCGCGGCGACCTTATCAGTCAAGACGACGGTTCGTTCCTAGAGACCAGCATCCCGCTGCATCTCGATTTTGCTAAGAAGCGCAAGACGGCACAGCCGAATCACTTTGCACAGGTGGTCCGCTTGGTGAAGTTCTGGGCTCGGCGGATGAAGCAAGAGCGCGATGGCTTCCGCTTCAAGTCTTTCATGATCGAGATGATCTTGGCCAAGCTTTGCGACGATGGTGTTGATTTCTCGGACTATCCCGAAGCGCTTCAGTCGTTCTTCACCTACGTGGCGAAGTCCAACCTCCGCGAGCGCGTCGTCTTCGAGGACCACTACAAGGCGTCGAGCGTTGGCAAGCTCGATGAGCCGGTCCAGATCATTGACCCGATTAACGCGAGCAACAACGTGGCGCGGCTGTACACCTCGGAGAACGCCGATGACATTGTTGACGCCGCCCTAGACGCAGGCGAAGCCATCGACTCCGCATTGGCAGCACCGACTAAGGAACTGACGGTGTACTACTGGCAGAAAGTTTTCGGCCCCTCTTTTCAAGGTTAAACATCATGAGCTACAGCGTAACCGCGACCGAAACCAAAACTTTCACGCTGACACATGCGCGGCATCTCGCAGCCAAGGTGGCGGCGGACCTCAAGCGTTTGCAGCGTTTGTATGGGCATATCACTGATGAACGAATCGGCGAGTTCGAAGGGGAGGTCACCGAACTGTTACGCCAAGGCTACCTAGGAACCGTAACCTACGGATTTCAGCGCAACGACAAGTGGATCGAACCCACCTTGCGTTACATAGCAAGTGAATTGGCGAACAGTGCTACGGACGACGATCCTGGGCGCGTGCCGCCCGGCAAAGACATCAGCGGAGCGCAGTTCCACAGCTACTTGACGTACAGCTCAGCGTGGGATGCGTTGACAGCGGATCAGCGTGCGGCGGTCAAGGGACAGTTGCCACTGCAGCGCATGAACGGGGCTGAGCCTGCTGTTAGCAATGGTTATTTTTCCGACGACAAGAACTATGTATCCGGCGGCCGCTCACTTGGTCGCTCTAGCGTAAGGAGCTATTGATATGAGCCACCAATCCAATTTACAAGGCCTGTTCGAGCGCCCAACGACGTTGCCTGACCCTGACGCTCAAAGTCGACTCGCGCGACTTGTTGGCATGAACGACAAGATCAAGCGGCTGGCGAATGTGTTGGGCGTCTTAATAAATCCGGTTGGACTTCGGAAATGGCAGGACAAGCACCACGCCGATGCTGGCGGTCTGCTTGATACCGTCATTCGCCGCCCGCCGTTGGTGATTCTCTCCGGCGATGTTGGTTCAGGCAAGACGGAACTTGCAGAGACTATCGGTGACAAGGTCGCGCGGCAGGAGAATATCGATATTACTTTGTTGCCATTGAGCCTTTCCTCGCGCGGACAGGGCCGTGTAGGGGAGATGACTCAATTGGTCTCCACTGCCTTCGAACACGCGTTCAATGAAGCCAGCAAATTCAAATCGATCAAAGGTGCTGCACGTGGTGGAGTTATCCTGCTGATCGACGAGGCTGACGCCTTGGCTCAGTCTCGTGAATCCGACCAAATGCACCATGAGGATCGAGCGGGCGTTAATGCTTTTATCCGCGGTATCGATCGATTTGCAAACGGAGGGCTCCCAGCTGTAGTCGTGATGTGCACCAACCGGCTGAACGCTCTGGATCCAGCCGTGCGTCGGCGAGCAGCAGACATCATCGTCTTCGAACGGCCCGATGCCGAACAACGGTATGAAATACTTTCGCGCCGCCTAGGGAGTGCAGGATTTGGCAACACCGATCTACAGGCCCTCGTGGTCGCAACGGGTGAGCAACCCAAGCGGGCCTACGGATTCACGTACTCGGATATCACGCAGCGGCTTCTGCCTGCTATTGTGCTGGATGCCTACCCCGAGGGGCCGATCATTCCAGCACGCGCCATTGAACTGGCACGGACGATTCTGCCAACGCCACCGTTCCGCGACGTATAAACCCAGTGACCACTATTCGCGCACCAATCCATCTTGACAAGGAATTGACATGACCCAAGCTGTTGCCGTGCGAAGAGACGGAGACGCCTTCCAAGCCAGGATTTTTTGGCGCAAGGCTGCGTGCCTGCTGGATCCAAAGAGTCCGGTTATGCAGGTCGGGTTCGAGTCGGGGCCGAAAGGCTTCGATGATGTCTGGGTTGCCTACGCTCCCGATCGCGCACCGAACGATCATGAGGGACGGCCGATGCTGCGTGAGCACATTCAGTGCAAATGGCACGTATCTGTGAACGATTTTGGGTATGCCGATCTGGTCGAGCCAGAGTGGATCAACGCAAACAAAATCTCGCTTATGCAGCGCGCACGCGCAGCCCAGATGGCGTACGCTCCCGATGGCTTCGGTGTGCGGTTCAAGCTTCTCACCAACTGGCGCATTGCGCAGACTGATCCGCTGCGTGACTACATCAGTCAGAAGTCGAAGACGCTGCGATTGAAAGATCTCTTCGATGGAAGCACCGATCGCTCCAAAGCTGGTAAGGTGAGGAAGCTCTGGCGTGAACACCTAGACATCGACGATCAGGAACTGATGTTGCTCGCGCGGACCTTGGCGTTGGACACGGACGCCACGTCGCTCGACGATCATCGAGGCAATTTAGATCTGATATTCGAGAATCGCGGCCTGCGGCGTATACCCGTTAACGAGAGTAGCTTCATATACGACGATATTGCGTTTCAGTGGCTTGCGCAAGGCCGGCTCGATTTCAATCGGCAAACGTTTCGTGAAGCTTGCAAGCGTGAAGGTCTGTTGGATGGCGACGGTCGCGTGCACGTGATATTTGGAGTTAAATCGTTTGAGCACCCTTTTGACCGGCTTGAGGATCGCTGTACCGTTGTACTTAATTTGATCTCGCACTTCGAGGAACGCGCCATCCGGGATCAGTCCGAGTGGACGGGGACACTCTATCCCGAACTGAAGAGTTTTCTGCTGACGGCGGCCAGTGACAACCAGAATCTCCGGTTGATTCTCGATGCGCACATCACGCTTGCCTTTGCGGCAGGATCAGTGTTGAACATCAAGTCTGGCCGCAATGTCGAAATTGAACAAAGAACCATTAATCGTAATGTTTGGAGCGCAGACGATATGCCGCGCGATCCGTCCTGGCCAGCTTGGTCATTTGATCTGGACACGCTAAAAGAAGATGACGGAGATATGGTTGTTGTGGTGTGTCTGACGCACGATGCGGGGCCTGCGGTGAAGGCTCATATCAAAGCCTCACTACCACAGACGAGTTCACTACTGATTGCTCGACCAACTTGCGGCGTCGGCGCACGGTCCGTTGTGTGTGGCCAGCACGCATTTGATCTGGCCGAAAGCTTGGCGCTGAAGATCAACCTCCATCGATCAAACAAGCAACTTCCGGTGCACCTATTCATTGCAGCGCCAAACGCCTTCACCTTCTTTTTGGGGCAAAGACAACCAGGCCTTGGTAAGACAGTGCTGTATGAATACGACTTCGAAGGTGCGAATGGCGGTGGCTACAAAAATTCTCTTTCATTGCCCATCTGATGCGATGAGATTGCTATGAGTACCCTTTCTCATTGCACTTCATGTGCAGTTCGTCATTAAACGAGACTACAGCCCTTTAGTTCAGCGACTGCGCCTGAGAGAAAGTAATAACTGAATTTCAGCTTAGTACCGTGGTAATGAACTCAAAGTTGTGGTTTGGGAACGCGTCTTAATTCGAGATGCTAAAGTCGATCGAATTCCGAGGAGAAAAATGGGAAGTTCTAGCAAGATACGCGTCATGCTTTCGAGCCGTTGTAATGATCCTTTTCCGGATTACAGCTCGACCAAACTGAGTGAAATTCGACGGAGCCTCAAGAAAGAAATTGAGGCCCAGAAAGTCATGGGGCGATCAATCTTTGAGGTTTGGATCAACGAGGATGCTCCTCCTGCCGATGGCACACTTGATAGCTGGGAGGCTTGCCTCCAAGCAGTCCGAGACTGCGATGTGCTCATCGTGGTATCCAACGGTAATGCTGGATGGGCTAAGACCGGGGGGGACATCGGCATCTGCCACGCAGAGTACGCCGAGGGCTTGGCGCTTGCCCGCGGCAAGGTCCGCTTGATTGCACTGCCGTGGGTGCCTCTTGCCAAGGGAGCTCAAGGAGCGAGGGACAAACGATTCCGAGACGAACTGAGCCAGCAAACTGCATTCCGTGGCGGAGAGGTTAATACAGCCGATGACCTCAAAAAACGTGTCTTTGAAGCCCTGGCCGATGCGGTGGTCGTGTTGACTCAACGAGGCGTGAAGTCGAGTGCCTCAAGTCGTTTCGGCATGGGGCAAGCGCTGGACTGGACACGTCTTGACTTCATTGCACGAAAGCGTGAAATGGAACAAGTCGTTCGCAATGCGCTTACATCCCAACCGGGAGCGAAGGCTTTGGGCGACGAAGTGGTCCTTCCTTTAGGAGGCAAAGATATCGGCGTGGTCGTGCACGCAATCCCCGCCGCATTCACGGTGGCTGCAGCTCGCGAGATGGTTGGGCGACCATTCTTGCGAGACCACGAACACACCGAATTGCTTAAGAAAGCACAAGGTCCCTTGCACTTAATTGCCTGTCACCGCGGAGCTACGGAAACTCAGGCTAGGACGTTGCTAGGCTTTCCTGATGCCATCGTGGTTAGCGACTTGTTTGGGATTTACGTCGCGGACGAAGTTCAAAAAGTACAGTTCGCATTTTTGACGAATTGTCGCGATGACGCTCAAACTCGTCATGCTCTCCAACGTTTCCTTGAATGGCTGGAGCAGTCCACTGAGGCACTTCGGCTGGCTACTCGTGCTCAATCGAGGGCCAAAATCGTGCGAACGATCGCAGCGGAAAACAAGAAAATTTAAATGTGAAACGGACATTCGTCGCGCGCGGACCAATGAGCCTCCTGATCGAGTTTGGTGAAAATGTCTTTCATTTAAGTAGGCACCCAAGCACATTAAAATTTGATAAAAAAGTTGTGTAGTATTAAAAGGGAATTCATCCTGATAGACTTTTCAATACCAAGGTATTCAGAAGTCTATCCGTGCCAGTTCGAAAAATCCCCAGAAACCATATACACGTAACAGGCCGTCACGCCACATCAAAAAGCGAAGACAGCGCCGACTTTGAGTCTCTGCTGGAAAAAGAGCACTTGCTCTTACTGGATCACGACCCATTGGTCCAATCCTACGAAGTCCAGCCAGTATTGATTCCAGTTCCTGGGGTGCCTAGGGGTTACACGCCAGATCTCTTGGTGCACTACGCCCTTGATGAAGATGGCTGCATTCCCCCAAGTGAGATTCGTGAAGTCAAAAAGTCAGAGGACTTCAAACGAAACGCCGAAAAATACGCTCCAAAGTTCGAAGCTGCTGAGAGGTACGCCGCCGATCGTGGCTGGGTGTTTCGCAAGATCGACGAAACAGAGATTCGCATTCCAAAGCTTGGAAATTTAAAGTTTTTGAGTCAGTTCCGATTCAATGAACCAGAGCCTCATGAAGTTGAGCAGTTGCTTTCCCACTTGGATGAGTTGGGAAGAACTACGTCAGATGAACTAATCGCGTCAATTGCTCAGACAGATGAAGCTCGCTTGGAATTGATGCCCGTGCTTTGGCATTTGGTGATTACCAAAAGAATTGGTGTCGATTTAGATTTGCCCTTTGGCAGCAACGTCGAGTTGTGGCCTGTGGAGAGAGCCAATGGCTGAGCGCAAAAAACCTGTCGTACTGAGCATCCAAAAAGGTGCGAAGGTGACGCAAGGTGATCGCGAATATGTGGTCACGCGGGTTGTTGACCTAGATAAGGTTCTTGCAAAAGAGCTTGCCTCAGGCGAATTGGTGATGTTGTCACTGAACGCTTTGGAGGCTCCTCAAAAGCTGAAAACAGTAAACGAAGTTCGTGAAAAGGAACTTGATCTTGAAAGCGTCACTCCTGATGAATGGAAAGTAGCAGAAGACAGACTTAAAGTAATTGAACCTTTGCTAGAAAGACGAAGTGCTAGGACCAAGCAAGATTACTTAGATGCCGCGAAGCGCGCAGGAGTGAGCCAACCCACTATTTACAGATGGATGCGGAACTATCAAAAAACGGAATTGCTTTCTAGCTTGCTGAATACAAAGCGGGATGGTGGTTCTGAGAAAAGTCGGTTGCGAGAGGATGTAAAGGTCATCATGGATGACTTTTTAAACACCAAATTTCTTTCTCTACAAAAGTTCACTCCATCAGCTGCAGCACGAGAGATTCGACGGCTATGCAGCAACGCAGGTATTGATCCACTTCCATCACATACAACCGTTTATCGACATATTGAGTGGATGAGCGAAGAGGTGAAGCTCAGAAAGCGCGAAGGTCCTAAAGCTGCGAGAGAAGCGTTTGGTGTCAATGAGGGCTCAATTCCAGATGCCGATTGGCCATTGGCATTGGTTCAAATTGATCACACGCTGTTGCCTGTGATGCTCGTAGATGATGAGCACCGCAAAGCCGTTGCACGTCCTTGGATCACATTGGCTATTGATTGTTTTAGTCGTGTTTGTGTCGGGTTCTATCTGACGTTAGATCCGCCATCAGCTATGTCGACGGGCATGTGTGTATCGCATGCGCTACTGACCAAAGACACATGGCTTGCGAGACTTGGTTTGACAGACGTGGCTTGGCCCTTCTATGGAACCATGGA
>ERZ650301.425-NODE-425-length-11566-cov-13.826601_pt1 | contig 11566 bp, 16 predicted proteins | sample MGYA00376237_ERZ650301 | MGnify/ENA primary metagenome ERZ650301 (study PRJEB26733, sample SAMN07839255) | wastewater metagenome | biome: small river; feature: stream; material: water | place: USA: North Carolina | collected 2016-04-05 ...
CCTTGGCATTGGCGACAGGCTTGTTTTTGTCGTGCCCAAGGTGTTCGGACATCTCAGCTTCAAGCGCACGTTCGACCAGTCTTTTGGTCAGTTGCTTGAGAAGCCCGTTTTCTCCGATGAGGTCTTCAGGTTTTTTGTAATCCGCCAACAGGCGGTCTATCAGTTCGTTGCTTACGGTCATTTCTCTTCCTTTGAAGATGAAGGCAGTTTCCTGCCATTAGACCGTTTACACAAAATCTAGGACACGCCCTTCTGCCAATATTTTTTCTCAGTGAAATCAAGTGGTTAGCTGATTCCATAATGAAATGTATCTTTTCATACATAAGTGCTGAAAATTTACGCACTGATTTTTTGTCCTTTGAAAGGACGAACTTAAGCATCACCGAAGACGAAATCCAAGCAGAACATGTCCCTGTGCGTTCTGCCGTATATGGTTCACATACGAATGAAATAGCTCGTTCGTGGCGTCTTGTATTGAGTCCGATCTATGGTTGCTGAAATAGACAGCGCCACGATTTCGCCATTCCAGTCCACACACCAAGAATCCAAGCTAACCCTCTTCAACTGAGTTCAAGTAACCTAGGTTAAGACGTGAGTGAGATCATGCGAGGCTCGTGGATTTGATTCGTTTTGACTCATTCTGAATGTTTGTGTCACATTGAGGACTCGCAGAAGAGCTTGCTAATCATTTTCATAGACGGATTGGTATTTTTATATCCTTTTTTTATACGGTCTGGATAAAATTTTTCCTTATGAACAAAACGTATCTACGCTTCATTGCACTCGCTCAAGCTATCGACGGCTCCTCTAGTCAACTATCTAAGGTTGATGAAACAGCCAAGCAATTGCTCAGAATAATTGCATCTAATCACAATCAAGATAAAACGATGACTGTGACGGATGCAATGGCATTGGTTTCAATTGCAAGCCCCGCAACTCTCCACAGAAAACTTGATGCATTGCGTGAAGCTGGATTGATTGAGCAAACTTTCGCTGACAACAATCGCCGAACAAAGTACCTCGTACCAACCAAAGCTGCTGACGAATATTTCACTGAACTTGGCAAGGTAATGAATCAAGCGTTTGCATCTGCTTAGTAAGCACATGCAATCATCATTCACATCAACTTGATGTGTAATTTCTTGCATACACGAAGACTTTTAAACTGTTCAGAATACACGCTATGGAGCATAGCGAAGCGTCACTTTATGAAACGTCAATTGCCAAAGTCTTGTTTGCAATTGGTTGTGCGGTAACGTACTTTTTGGCATTCAAACTGAACGCATTACTTTTTGAGTCACTTAAGTTTTCACACGGAGTCAATTGGATATTTCTTCCGAGTGGATTACGATTTTTATTTGTGTTGGTACTGTTAAGCACTGGTTCGATTGGTATCGCCTTAGCCTCGCTAGCACTGAACTACACGAATGGTTTTAGCGACCATCATGTATTGAACATAGTAACGGCGCTCATTTCTGGGTTTGCTCCCCTATTAGCTCGTCAGATTTGCGTTGACTTTCTAAAAGTTGGCAACACACTTCAGCACCTAACTACAAAGTCCTTGCTTCAAATTTCAGTTGTGTTCGCATTGATTAGCTCACTGCTGCATCAAGTGTGGTTCTTTTGGAACGATGTAACTGAAAATTTCATAACTAGCTCATTTGCAATGGCTATTGGTGACTGGCTTGGCACCACTCTCGTATTGGCTACTGCATCAGTGACAGTTAAGCTGTACAACTCTTTAGCCTCTAGAGACTAACAAAGATATAGATTCAGTCAGAGTTGCATCTTTACAATTGATGTATGACTGAAAAACTACAAAAACGAAAAGTCTCACTGCTTCGAAGTCTTGTCTTTGAACTCATTGATACAGATGAGCGCAAAAAACATACCGAGCAACTGATAGATGAATTACTACCACATCTTGCTGCGGACATTGAGAACAGCTTGTATGAACAAGAAGCCAAGCTGTTCTACGAGCTCTTCACTGAACAACGACACCCAAAGATTCGTGTCGTGTTGAAGCTTAAAAAATATGAACATGAAGTCTTGATACACCTTGACTCCAAAAACGCTATGTTTGTTGTTGGCAGTGAACGAACTGGCGAAACTGCTAGCAATGCATTCAACGCATCTGCAATTGTTCAAACGATGCTCATGCGAGTTCGTACAAACTAATTTTTACTTAGTTGGCAAGAATCCATTTTGAAATCATGTCAGTGACTTCTTGCTCTTGACCTAGAAACTGGTGATATCCACCGTTACATGGATCACTGTTATCTGAGCCACCTTCAACACTGATGAGTTCAACCTTCTTAGAGCTGGGAAACGCTTTAGTTAGAGCTTCAACAGGTTGATACAGAGAGTGTTTGCAGCGATCATTCTTGTGATGAACGATGAGCACTGGCACATTCACCTTCGTCAGGTCAGCACGATAAACAGGATGAACGAACTTTTGACCGATTGACCATGGGTGCTCTTCCGTCACAGTAGAGGTCAGGACAACACCTGCAACTTGTGTATCACTCAACGCAATAGACGCTCCCGTCACAGTCAAAGACCCATTGCTTGTGCCAACTAACCAGACAGGAAGATTGGGATTGTCTTTTCTCAGAAATTCAACAAGTGTCTTAATGTCTTGGTTGTGCTCGGCTGAATTACGAAATCCACCATTGAGATCACTTCGGTCTGAGGGAGCATCCACAACAGCAACTGCCAATCCGTTTTTGCTAAACCTAGTTGCACCACCAGATAAAAATGCTTTATCTCGCTGAATCCAACCTTTATCCTTTGAACCATTTACCCCAATGTTTCCACCACCACCTTGAAACAAGACAACAACAGCTTTAGCTTGTTCTGGCTTCTCATACAAGAAGGGGAGCTTTACTCCATCTCTAGTTGGCAGTTGTTCAAACGAGCCAGCAAGCAAAACAGTTGTTTGCGCAGCGAGAAGAAGTGCGAAGAGGATTTTTTTCATTGACGACTCCTATATTTTTATAAATTTGATTATTGCAAAATTTACATAGAAGTTCGACCCAATCTGTTCCGTCTACCTCACGCAACGGAATGGCGATGTAGGACTAGGATTGATTTGGAATCGGGTTCAAAGTTGAGTCATGTCGAAAGGAAAACGCATGTCTCAAATCAACTCGCTCTCAACCTCAGACCTTGCTCAGTTCACAGGTACTGAAAAACTTTATCGCATCACTCGTCGTCATGTGTTGACTGATGGGACAAAGTACTTGGCAGAAGTAGGTCGATGCTTCTGGTTGATGGATGCCATTGCATCTCACCTCACACCTAGCTATGACGACTACTTCTCTGTCGCTCGTCTTGTGGTCGATGGCTCAAGTGCAGTGCTTTCACTTGATGATGGCAATGACAATGTGTTTGCAACCCAAGCCATTGAGTACACCGATTTCCCTCTGAGCGAAATCAAGTTGTACTGCTCATTTGATGGAACTCATTGGGTGATCATGCTCACTAGTGAGTACTGATACACCTCTGACATCACATCCATCACACATGCGGTTTTAGCGATTTCTATAGACCTGAATTAATTCGAAATTAAATCGATTAAATTCAATAATTCATTGCGAATTTCATTAAATTAGTTCGGATTAAGAAGTGAGCTTTTAGCTCACTTAGTGCTTTCGCAAGCTCAATCGCTTCGCTCACTCGTTTTGCTCAGCACTTGTTTTAATTAAATGATTTATGGACTTCTTCTCTCATCTCTGTACTTGAGCCACACTCACCCTTAAGCAGGGGTGAGTTAGGTTTATCCTGTCCGTCGCCGTAAGACTTTACTCAGTGGATCACGCACTACATGTCGTTTCCGACAAGTGTCTCGGTCATGGCTCTCGTAGTCCACGCCTTTCATTGCGCTCATTTTTTATCTTCTCAGCAATGACCTGCTCTCGGCTCTGTTCCGCACCGTTCCACAACTATTTTTAAGACTTCTTCTAAGGTGAATTTGAAGTCATGGCAGATCTTTTCTTGATTGCTGTTTTTTGCTCTACATAAGTAAAGCAACCTCATACATTGCAGAGTCTTTTGCTATGTCGAGCATAGCGAGGTTACTTTTGGCAAAGTAGTTCTGCAAAGTTTGTGCTGAATCTCACATCTACCGTCACTACACAACTGAGAACGGGTTTTCGGCATTCTTTAAAGCGATGCTTGCTTGTAATCCAGTGTTCGAACAAGTATTTATGCCTTTCCAATTAAAACGATTATTTTTCCAAATAGTTACGGCTTGAAATTGGTAGGAATTAATGGATCGTGGGAGCACATTAATAGCACTCATCAACAATTAAAGGAGTTACACATGAGTAGTTTGAGTTCATTGAAATTGGTCGCAGCAAAACGCCCCACACAGATGCCAGCTGTGCAAGTTCGCAGAAATAAATTGGCTGGAAAGATTCACCATCAGATCAAACTTGCGGAGGCGTTAAGTGCTGGAACTGTCTATGCACCCACTCGCTTGCGCTCAATGCGTGATCGACACACGGGTGAGACAAAGACAGTTGAGATGCCAATGCATGTACGTCAGTGGTGGTTCGTCACAGACAGTGGTTCTGTTGCACTGACTATCAAATACGGCTCGAAAGTACTTGAGATTGCTAAGGGCAAGAATGCGATTGAAGTTACTGACGGTGCTCAGTTGCTGAAAGCACTCAATCACGTGAAAGATGCTGTGATCGCTGGAGAACTGGACACTCAGATCGAGTCAGCTGTGAACACAGTCAAAGCACGATTCAAGAAGTGATCTTTTGAGCGTCCTGTTTCGGGACGCTCTTTTGCACATCAGTTGTTAGCCAAAGACATGAACTTGGCTAACTTCACAAACTGTTGATCCGCTTTTTTCGTTGGGTGGATGTACTTAGTTCGACGATTCGCACCTTGATGCTCAAGACTAATAAGTTCGGCGTCCAGAAGATCGGTAATTTTGCGATGAATTGTTGCAGGTGAAGCGATGGCGCTTAGTTCCATTGCTTCTGTCACTGTTAAGGGCTTGCCCTCATGATGTTTCAGTGCGAACACTTCAAGTAGTTTTTGAGCAGTCAAATCAACTGACGGAGCATCAGCAGCTTCAAGCAGTCTTAGAAATCGTAGATATGCATTTTTCATGGTGAGAATCTACACCATTCTTAAAACCTTGCCAATAACGATGTGATTGAATGAAGATTTGTAGTGTCCCTAAGACGACTATCGAACCAAGAAGATCCCCGAGAAATCTGACAACAGAGCTTTCAATAAACAAGTGCTCAGTTCCATTCCAAAAATACCAGAACTGATGAATTATTGAACTAACTGCAGCAAACAGCACTGCTAGCTTGAAAAGTCCAACTGAACGTAAATTTTCAAGCTCCCTTTCAAGTCCTAACCAACGTATAGCCATTTCACGAGCGATTAAGGGTGCAAGACCAGCTAAAGACCCAGAAATGAAAAGATACGTCAGTGACCCATCACCATAGGAAACAAAGGTGATGTAAGTAGAGGCAAGAATGATCCCTATCGCTCCCGACCAAACAAACACCAGTATGAAAGCAAGTCGAAGTCCACTTGGCAAAAACAACCAATCTACACGGTGCGAGTAGTTAAATGCGTCACCTAGGACTAAAAAATTCAATCGGTACAACGCTAAGTAGGCAAGCGCCGTAACGAGTACGACCATCATTTTTTTAGTTATGAACATTCTTGAATTTTACGCAACCACATAAGTCTCTTCGTTATAGACATATGCCGAAAAGATATAACGATTGCTAACCAAAACTTTCAGGCTTCAAGAAGTGAAGTCTTGAGCGTCCTGTTACGGGACGCTAGTGTTGTCCGTTTAAAGGACAAAAGCCCATGATGTTGAAGTCATGGGCTTTTTAACATCTGCAATTTGCTGTCACTGAGCAGAATCAACCGCAGGAGTTAAAACAATCAACGCAGTTTCCAATTTACCTTCAGCTTTTAGTGCTTGAACCCATGCTGGAGAAATGCCACGACCAGTCCATGTTTGCTCTGCATTCGCTGGATTACGGTATTTGGGAGCTACTGGCTTACCTTTCAGACCAGACTTCTTGGTAGTTGATTTTGCTTTTGCATCTTTCTTAGCTTTTGTAGACCCCATCGCAGCTTCAATGTCTTTTGCTGAGATCTCATTTTCACGAGCAAGCTTAACGATTTGAGCCAGAGTTTTCTCTTGCTTTTTGGATTTGACAGCACTTTCTTTCTTTTTGAGTGCTTCAAGTTGCTTCATCAATTTAACGATTAGCGCTTGTGTATTTGCCGTGCGTGCCATTAGTAGCTCCAAATAAATTAAGAAAGAATTATATGGATAATTAATTTTCATAAATACAACTATGAAGATCAATGAAATCACCAACACTCTAAAGACCTACGTTGCCACTGTCAAAGTCAACGGCACATCAATCAAGACCTCAATCACAGCCGAGACTTCAATTCATGCCCGTCTGTTGCTTCAACGACTGTACGGATCTGGCAATGTTTCAAGTCTGAGTGAGTCATCAAATGAGTTAGAGGAAGCTGGTGCTGGGACTAAGGTCATGGATGCTGAAAATCTCCAAGTAAAAGCACTCGCCGATAAAGCCAAACAATTCACGCAACAAAAGAAGCAACTTCAGGCTAAACAAGCACTGTCAAAGGCGCAGGAAAAGATGCGTGAGGCATCTAAGCCTTTGAGTTGATCCAGACAACATGACGGATAACTTGTCAGTTTAAAGGACATCATCTTTCAATGATGATGATTTGAAATCTAAGACTTCTCTAACTCATGAACCGTTGTGATCCTCCCTGACTGCGTTAAGACAGGAAAAGCCTCAACAAGATCTAAGCCAAGCGCATAACTGTCACAGGATGGACAAATTGGATGATATCTATTGCCATTTACTGTTATAACAGTGCCAAGTGTCTTGAAGTTAGGTTGTAGAAACTCTTTAATCCGTATGACGACTTCGGACTCAACCAACACAGAACTTGTGCCACAGTGCTGACATTTTTCAAGACTTTTATCTGAGATCATTGTTTACTCTCTCTAAAATCAGTCAACGTGTTGTCAAGCTTTAATGCCAAGTCAATCAGCGTCTTATCCATTAGACTGTTTTCAATAAAGTCTAAAGCGTCACTAACACTCAACCCTTTACGATTGAAATTCTTTAATTTTTTTGCACTTATCACCCTAGCCCAACGTTCCCCGACCGCTGATTTTCCATTCATAGTAACGACCTGAGGCGACAAGTCAGGCGTTAAGAATTCATCACCTGCCAGCGTCAACAAACGATGAAGCTCATTCCTCTTTGAGAAACTACTACTAGTTGGACCCAAAACCAATACCAAACTAATATCAACTTTGTGACTGGTTTCAGATAAATCTTGACGAAATTCAAATGCTAGGTGCTGGTTTGACTTCAGCCATTTATCGTTCGCATCATGGCATATCTCTTCTAAAAATTTTTTATTTTCTTCAGACCAACAACTAAATCGTAAATATGTTCTTGAAGATTGTTGATGGTCAAATTTCGTAGACTTCAATATTTTTTCGAACTTAGAAAAAATTTTCACCCTAGGGTCAGAGTCATATCTTTTCAAAAAATCGATTGCAGCAAAATATTTATTTTTCAATACTCTCGCCCTAGTTCTAAATGGAGGATCTGAATCAATGCCTTTGATTAGATCAAGAACCTGAGGCTTTATTCTCCCTGCAATATCATCTATAGCATCAACTACAGATCTAGACTCTTCAATTACTTCTTTGTAATCATTAAGAATAGATAAGAGATAATCAGAGATTGTGTCGCCATATGATTTAATAATCACATCAACAGAAGGAACCACTACATCAGAGAATGAAACACAATTCCAATTTTCAGCATCTACGTTTTCACCATTTACAGTTAAGTAATAGTAATATTTCGAGAAATCTTCAAATTTTTTATTTTTAACAACAAGATTTCGATAATCATTTAATTGAGTACTCGACCCCTTTGACTCCACTTTTGCTTCAATAGCAATAAGTGCATGATTATCCAACTCAAGGAGATTGGGGATCAACATCAAAAGATCAATCGTTTTGCCCTTTCCATCCTTTGACTCTAAGCCCATCTCAGAAAATATCTCTGCATTTGTTAAATCTAGACTTAGCAAATCAATACTTGCATTGCCTGTTTGAGACAAGTAGATCAAAAAGCTCTCTAGAAATTTCGTTCCAAGTCCGTGTGATTCATTTGGATCGAGTAGGTGCGCAAGAAACTTTGTGTGCTTAATCTCACGCCTTTTCATATCTGTCGCATTGAATACATTGAATTGCTTCAATCGTCTATCAAGCTCCAAGAATTCAGGAGTAAGAATTTCTTGGGAAATTGATATATCTTCAAAACTTGACATAGCAGCACCTAAAAATCTATTTACGATTATTAATCTTTTTATTGGCTAAGCAAAGAAATTAAACATTTTTCGAACTTATCACTTGACTCGGAAAATTCAATAAACTCATTTAAAACAGTTCCGCTTTCATCAAGAGATATATTTTCGCCGTTAAAAGGACCAAAGCAAGTGGCAGGTCCACGAACCTGCCATTTCAAGTTTTTTGTGTCTTCCTTTGACTCTAACCAAGCAGTCAAAGAAACTATGTCATTTTTTAATCGATACGAGATATATCGATCCATAGCTACTCTACCTGTGCGCTGTTCACCACCTAACTTTGCTTGTCCGTTTTTAGCAGTCAGACTATGAGGGCGAAAACCTTTTACTCCCTCAGACTTTTTAGTGGCAGTTTCAGCAGTTAAGTCATATTTGGTGGACAAATGCTTCGCAAGTTCACTAAGTTGATGTGAGCACTCAGCCTCTAGTGTTTTGGTTGTTGAAGTTGTGCGAGCTTTACGAATTGGCTTCTTTGTAGCCAAAACCTCGTCACACAAACCTACAACCTCAGTATTCCCACGCACTCGTGCGTTTTCTTGCAATGCAGTGATCTCTTGAGCAGTGAGTTCGTTAATTTTTTCTTTTGTCCAGTTGATCGCCATAAACATCCAAAATTTAATTGATTTATCATTTTAGATGATTTGCAGCATCATTCCACGATGCGTTTTACTTATTTAATCTGCCACACACCACCATATACCGACTTGGTGCGCTTTAAACAAACACTCATTAAATAAATCTAGATAATTTCCTATATTAATAGTGACTACATAATCACCATTGATAAAACCTTGAACTGATTCAAGATTTTCGTCAACCACCTGAAATTTGGCTTCTGGATGAAAACGCAATTCAGTTAGTAGCATGTTAATGTAGTTTTTTGCAACCTCAAGAGGCTTATTTACTTCTTCTATCTTGGGAAGATATTTAGGATTATCGAGACTCTTAACTGCCTCAGGCTTAAAGAGACCTTCAAGCAACTCTATGTTAATAGAATGATATTTTTCAAATGTTTCGTCATATAAACGAGGAAATTTTGTATGAATAGGTAAGCCACTTGAAATCCATAACAACGAAAATTCTGACAAGAGATTGTCTATTTCATGAGCGGTATTAATTATTTTTTGAATGTGTTCTCTCATTGATTGTTTTACTTTCATTATGAAAAATGTGACTTGGACAGCACATGATCATATCCATCCTGTAACGCTACGGTTGAGTTGTCCGTTTAAAGGACATGAATAGATCGTCAAATTGGAATGCGGTACATAAACGAATGTTCACGGTGTCCGCTCCCCAGTTGATTTGTACGAATCATCCAGTTACCCAACGAAATGAACGCCGATCTCATTTGGTAAACCTCTGTTGCAAATATCTTCTGTTCTACAGAAACACCTAACTCAGCAACATCTGAAAATTGATAAAGCATTACGCCTTTCGGATAAAGGTATGCCTTCGTAGAACTCAAATTTTGCAAGCCGCTTCCGACGGCTAGTTCAACTCTAAGCCTATCCAATACGTACGTTTTTCCCATTTCGATTTGAAATTCTCTTGCTAGTTGCCTAGAAGAGTTGTACCTGTTGATTGAAAGACCGACACCCCATGACCAAGGCGAGTTGAATTGAAGTGCATTAGGCGTAGACGCCACTTTTAGCAACCTTAGTTCGTTTAATTCCCAATATTTATTTGTGTAATCAATCGTTGTTGACAACACATCCAGCTGCGACTCTTTAACAAGTGCCCCAGTGCGGTTCGCACTTGCTAGTGGAGCGATCTCCCATCTCGTTCCGCTCTCTGCGCCAGAATTTAATAGCCCAACAGAAATCCCCACACCTGATGCTCGTTTTTTTAGTGGATCTTCAACTTCAATCGCCGAATTAGAGCGTATGTAATCAAGTTCATCAATCTCTGCATGATTAGGATAGGGCTTCCTTGATCTTCTGAATGCGTATTGATATTGAAGTGCTAGTAGCTCTTTGACCGCATCTGAACTATCTGGATTTGGTGATATTTTCTGATCAATCACAGCTTGTACTTCAGTCAGTTCTGCTGGCCTTAGCTTTGTTGCTATTTCATTTATTCGTTTATGAGTAGGCACATAGGTGATGCGTTTACTGATTCGATCAGAATTTAATCGAACAACATCAATCGGAAGCACTGCTTGCCTAGAAGCCATCCTGTAGTTCTTATCAGGCACTGCAACATTCAAAAGATCTGCGATTTGAAATGCGCAATTTTCGTCAATGAAGTAATACTTGAATTCAGCCTTACGAAGTTCATACAGATGCAAAATCAGATTTTCAATCTGCTCATCAGTTAGCTCAATCTTTAGTAAGTGAATTGCACGCTGTTCAACAATCAAATACTCATTTGATTTCTGAAAAAAAGGATCACGCACAAAGTATCCACTGAACCCGCCTGAAAGTCCTTTCGCAATATAGCCAAGACCTTTTTCTTTGTTACTGTCAGCGGCAAAGTGGATAACATCTGCCAGCTCCATTGGTTTCTGAGAGTCGTGAAATACAACCATCAGATGACCAAAGGCCGATGCTGGCGAGTCTAAAAATTCAGTGATGTAACCTAGGTATAAATCTTTGCGTTGAAATCCATTCCTGAACTTAGTTAACTCGCCGCACGCATTGAGATCAATCTGAACATCAGTGAAATTCTGACTCTTTATCCATTTGTATCGGGCTGGGAAATTGCAAGCGACTTGCAGTGCATCATCAGACTTAAGCGCCTTAACAAACGCTTCCTGCTCAGCTCTTATGTCAAATCGTCCATTATTTGATATGAAAAATTCTGGAGAAACAACATGACTAACTCCATCTTCTGCATGCAACAACCTCGCCCAATATTGATCAACAACTGGCTCAGCGTAAAGGGGCTGTGTACAAGCCAACAGTGGAATCAGAATGAAATAAAAAAGCCTCCGCTTAACGGAGGCTTTGTTTTTGAAAATGTTCATTAATGCTTCTTAGAAGTTCAACAGGTGTTTTGCTTTTCGATACCAATGAGCCTAACTCTGCTTTCACTTTGTCACTATCCATCTTGAAATGAGTAGCAACAAGGTGAGCAAGTGCGTCTCTTAAATCTAACCGATCAGCCCTTCGAATTTCATAAAAATTAATGAGTACGA
>ERZ650301.428-NODE-428-length-11539-cov-4.538575_pt1 | contig 11539 bp, 15 predicted proteins | sample MGYA00376237_ERZ650301 | MGnify/ENA primary metagenome ERZ650301 (study PRJEB26733, sample SAMN07839255) | wastewater metagenome | biome: small river; feature: stream; material: water | place: USA: North Carolina | collected 2016-04-05 ...
CTTGCCACCGGTTTTTATGACCGCGTACATGTTGGACTCCAAAGGGATATTGCAAAGAACTCGCAAGTTTACGTAAAAACGTCTTTGTTGTCAAAGAGTTTGGTGATTCGGATCTTTCGGTCGCCTTCGCCGCGGGATTTTCGGGTTGTTTTGCCTTGACGCGAGGCGCTGGCCCCCGTACATTCGGCACTTTCAATCCTGCGGCAAGCAATGTTTTGCCGTCGCATAACAACGGTTTACCGCGTGACAGCCAGCCAGACCCCACCTCTATTTATCGAACTGATTGCCGACGAGATGCGGCAAGTGGACGACGTGATCCGCGCTTCCCTGCATTCGGAAGTGGCGCTCGTGCGTCAGGTATCGGAATACATCATTCATAGCGGCGGCAAGCGCCTGCGCCCGGCGTTGCTGTTGCTGACCGCCGGTGCCTGTGGTGTGCCGGGTCCGCAGGCCCGTATTCTGGCTGCTGTCGTCGAGTTTATCCATACCGCCACGCTGTTGCATGACGACGTGGTGGATGAGTCGAGCCTGCGTCGCGGCCGTGAAACGGCCAACGAACTATTTGGTAATGCGGCCAGTGTGCTGGTCGGTGATTTTCTGTACTCGCGTGCTTTTCAGATGATGGTGTCCGTAGGCCGTATGCACGTGATGGAAGTGTTGTCCGAAGCCACGAACATCATTGCCGAAGGCGAAGTGCTGCAGCTCATGAACTGTCATGATGCCGATGTGGATGAAGCGCGATACCTGCAGGTGATTCGTTACAAAACCGCTAAGCTCTTTGAAGCAGCGTCACGTCTCGGTGGCGTTTTGGCGGATGCCGATGGCACTCTGGAACAGGGACTAGCCGATTACGGGATGCATCTGGGGACCGCTTTCCAGATTATTGATGATGTGCTTGATTATTCCGGAAACGAGTCGGACACCGGCAAACATCTGGGCGATGATCTGGCCGAAGGTAAGCCGACGCTGCCGCTGATTTATGCCCGTGACCGTGGGACGCCGGAGATTGCTGCGGCCATTCGCAAGGCGATTGAATCCGGTGGTCTGGAAGAGTTTGATGCGGTCCTGAAAGCGGTCCACGAGAGTGGTGCGCTGGATGCCGCCCGCGAGGCAGCCCGCCATGAAGCCGCACTGGCGCGTAACGCGTTGGCTGGCTTGCCGGCATCCGTTTATAAAACAGCGCTGGAAGAATTGGCTGATTTTGCCGTGGCGCGCTCCCACTAACTAAGAGGCGACAGCATGGATCACCTGGCCTTTATTGAACTGATGGGTGAATGGGGTGATGCCCTGGGGGTCGCCGTGATTGTGGTGGGTGTGCTCTGGGGGCTGTTGCGTTTTCCGCTGGATCTGGGTCGGCAGGGCGTGAATGTTGCTTACACTGGTATTCGTAATCAGATCATTCGTACGCTATTGCTTGGGCTGGAAATTCTGGTGGCCGCAGATATCATTCGCACAGTGGCCGTGAGCCCGACCTTGACCAGCGTATCCGTCCTGGCGGCGATTGTGGTGATTCGTACCTTCCTGAGCTGGTCACTGATTCTGGAAATGGAAGGTCGCTGGCCCTGGCAAAAACCGACGCAGACCAAAAGCTAAGCGACACAACAAACGATCTGCGCAAGCGCCAAGGGCCGCAAATGCGGCCCTTGGCGCTAAAGGCTGCGGTGTTTTAGCCTTTAGTGGCGGATTTTTTGACAGGTTGTTTTTTGGTCACTGCTTTTTTTGCAGCCGGCTTGGCGACGGGTTTCTTTGCCGGCTTTCTGGCCGCGACTACCTTGGCGGGCGATGCATAGGTGGCATGCCCACCCTGGTTGTCCGAAGACTCATAGGTATAGACAGGCACACTCAAGGCATCCGGATCAGGCTTCTCGGCGGTATAGCGTTCTTTGCGGTGCACGTCATAAGTCACAAAGTTCTCACCGTCGGCGGGCATGGTCAGGCAGCGGGGATCAGCCAAGGTGTTCTTCGTGTCGTCCATGCCGCTAGCCCAGTGGCTTTGCATGGTCTCGGTGCTGAATTCGTAATCCTTGTAATGACCTTCGGTTTTCTTGTTCTGATAGATCATCTGAATCACGTTGAAGCGTGAACCCATGGCGTGGGCAGCAACTTCCTGGAACCAGGGATCCGCTTTGCGTACCGATTCAGGGATGCGATCAAGCGTATCGAATAACATCTGACGCATACGGTGGATGTTGCGCACGGCATCGGTGATGCTGCGTGTACGACTCGAGTACTGAATATCTTTCTGTCGTTCGGAGACTTCAAAAATATTGCCGGGCAGTTCACCGCGAGCACTCCACAGGTCCACCTGGAAGACGAGCGTATCAGCGCGTTGTGCGTCATCGGTCATCAGGTATTGCAAAGGTGTGTTGGAGACACAGCCCCCATCCCAGTAAAACTCGCCATCGATTTCGGTGGCCGGGAAGCCGGGGGGTAATGAGCCCGAGGCCAGGATATGTTGCGCCGTGAGCTTAGTGTGCAGGTTGTCGAAATAGACAAAGTTGCCCGTGCGTACATTGGTGGCACCGAGCGACAGGCGCATCTGACGCGGGTCGTTGAGGCGGTCGAAATCAATCAGGCGTTCCAGCGTGGCAATCAGTGGCGTCGTATCGTAAAAACTAACGTCGGATGGTTTGCCATAGCCCGGTGCCATGGGGCGCGGATTGAAGAACCCCTGCTGGCCCTCCATGATGGACATCATGGCGGAATAAGAACCGAAGGTTTGAATGATGGCGTTTTGTGCAATGTCCTGGATGCTTTCCAGGCCCGCGACATTGCCGACCATGCTCATGGTGTTAAAGAGAACGCTGGCCGATAACGAGGGTGGGCGACAGATGGTGTGCCAGAACTCATGCAGTCGTTCAACGCGTTTTTCAGGCGGGTTGCCCGCAATAATGGAGGCATTGATGGCACCGATGGAAATGCCCAATATCCAGTTGGGCTGGATACCTGCATGCGCCAAACCTTCATAAACCCCTGCCTGATAAGCACCGAGTGCGCCGCCGCCCTGACAGATCATGGCGATTTTCTTGTATTCGGGTAATTGAATCGTGTCCATGTGCTCTTCCTAGAAAATAGAAGCCGGATTGAATGTGATTGAAAAAGTTGAGAGCTGTAATTTTGACCGGTCGATTATGCTATATATTGAGCGGATCGGCGCATAGCGTCATCGAGATTCGTGAAAGGCCCCCTATGAATATTGAAGAAATCCGTAAGAACGCATTTGCCATGCCTTATATGAGTCCTGCCTATTCCAAAGGGCCGTATGAGTTTTTTGGCCGCGAGTTTTTGATTATCAGCTATCGGACAGATCCGGAGCGGCTGCGCGCGGTAGTGCCCGAGCCGCTGACGATTAAAGATCCGATTGTGAACTTCGAGTTTATTCGTATGCCGGATTCGGCGGGTTTTGGTAACTACACCGAGAGCGGCCAGATTATTTCGATCGTCGATCAGGATGGTAATGCGGGGGGGTATAGCAATTACCTGTATCTGGATGATGAGGCGCCAACGGCGGGCGGCCGCGAGATCTGGGGCTTTCCCAAGAAGCTGGCCAAGCCCAAGCTCGTCGTTGAAGGCGATGCGCTGGTCGGGACGCTGGACTACGGCTCCATCCGTGTTGCTAACGGCACCATGGGCTACAAGTACACGCCAATGGATGCCGATGCTGAAAGCAAGAAAATGATGGCATCGCCCAATTACCTGCTGAAGATTATTCCGAACCCGGATGGCACAGCGGGCATTTGTCAGTTGGTGCGCTATTACGCACAAAATGTACGTATCGCTCAGGCTTGGACAGGGCCTGCCGCGTTAGAGTTGTTTAAGCATGCCTTGGCACCAGTGGCTGATTTACCTGTACTGGAAATCGTTGGCGCCAAGCACCTCGTCTGTGACACCTACACCATTGGTGCTGGTGAAATTGTGATTGATTATCTGAAGTCCTAATAAATCCCCCAACAAGGAAATGACTATGTCACTTAAAGGAAAAGTTGCTCTGGTTACTGGCGCGGCTAGCGGTATTGGTCGTGAATGCGTGCTGAATATGGCGGCGAAGGGTGCCAAGGTCGTGATTGCTGACCTCAGCCTGGAAAAAGGTAATCTGGTCGTTGATGAAATCAAGAAAGCCGGTGGCGAAGCCATGGCGGTGTCCATGGACGTTTGTGACGAAGCCCAGGTTAATGCCGGTATCGATGCATGCGTTAAGGCTTTCGGTGGTATCGATATTCTGGTTTCGAACGCTGGTATCCAGATCGTGTATCCGATCGAAGAATTCCCATTTGCTGACTGGAAGAAGCTGCTGTCGATCCACCTGGATGGCGCATTCCTGACGACGCAGGCAGCCATCAAGTATATGTATGCGGCCGGCAAGGGCGGCAAGATCATTTATATGGGTTCGGTCCACTCGCATGAGGCCTCGAAGCTGAAGGCTGCCTATGTGACTGCTAAGCACGGCCTATTGGGTCTGGCCCGTGTTGTGGCCAAAGAAGGTGGTCCGCATGGCGTGAGCGCCAATGTGGTGTGTCCGGGCTTTGTGCGCACGCCGCTCGTTGAAAAGCAGATTCCGGAGCAGGCTGCCGAATTGCACATTAGCGAAGCCGAAGTCATCAAGAATGTCATGCTCAAGGACACGGTAGATGGTGAGTTCACGACGGTCGATGATATTGCCAACACGGTTGCCTTCCTGGCGGGCACGGATACCAATGCGATTACCGGTCAGTCGATTATTGTGAGCCACGGTTGGTTCATGCAGTAATCGGCGCGTTGTTCTAACTTAAAAGACGGCGAGGATATTCGCCGTCTTTTTTACCTTCAACAGGAGAGCGTCATGGTTTTCATCATTGCGGCAATTTTAATTCCACCCCTGCTGATCTACTTTGCGTACAAAGTCTTCCGCTTTTTAGTCAAAGGCGTTGAGGTTACGCGGGCCAATGAAAAAGAAGACCGCGAATGGAAGGCGTATCAGGAAACTCATGATCTGTCGGATGCAAAGGTGCCTCCCACCGAGAAGCAAAGCCAGTAGGGTTAGAAGCGATACGTGACGCGGCCGTAGCCTACCCAGTCATACTGACTGGTATTCGTGAGGCGTTTGGCACCGCCGAGGCTGGCCGACCAGTGCGGCGTAAAAACATAAGTGGCGTAGGCATCCACAGGGATAAACCAGACACCCGTGGCGCTATTGAGTACGATGGCGTTTTCGTCCCACAGGCGAACCGTGACACGCTCTGACAGCCGTAGGCCAATGGTGGGATAAAGTTCCAGCGAGCGCTTGAGCGCGGTGACCTGTGGGTTAGTCGCACTAAAACCCATCATGTAGCGCGCCAGAGGTGAGAAATCAGTCAGCAAACCGGCGTCTTTGGGTGCCCAGCTCATGCCGGCTTGTGGTCCGGCGATCCATTGCGCCGCGCTATAGTTCGGGTTGTTGTCACCGGTAGGCGCAGACACGCGAAAGCCAGCGGCACCCCGAATCTGTTGCGCAGACTGCGGGGTGTTTGCCCAGAGTGTCAGCCGGGTGTTGCCTGGATTGAACTGGTTACCTGCTTCGCCCGGGAATGCGGGCCCGCTGTTAGAGACGATGGATGTATCGAGGCGCATCATGCCCTGCCAGCCGGCATCTGCAGTCGGTAATGCAAAGGGCTGGTAATAGCGCAACTGCACCATGTTGCTAAAACTATTCGGGGTGTCTGCTGTGCGATAGGCCCAGGTTTCAAGCCAGCCATTGTCTGCCCAGGCTGCCTGGCTGATCGCAAAGCTGCCTATGAGCCATAGGGCTAGGGATCCCCGTCTTATGTCGTGCCGGGACACAAGCGTCAATGCGTTGACTTGAAAAAAGACAGCCACTGGTAGTGGGTCGGATTGTCCGGACATTGTGTCAGACCGCATTCCAGCAACGTTGACGCCAGATTGCCAGCAACGATGAGCGTAAAGGCGAGCATGATCAGGCCGGTGAGGCGACCGGCATATACGGCCCGCCCTTGATCTCCCGGACGCATCAGACAGAGAAGCACGGCTACCCCGAGTATGACTGCAATAAAACTGACAAATGACCAGGTATAAAGGTGAAAGCCGAAGACAGCGTTGCTGTAGCCGGGGTCACCTGGGGCAATATGCAACAGAATCTGTCTGGCGGAGGTTGCGGCACCAACCATGGCTCCTAACAGGGTGACGCCATAATGCAGCGGTTGAATGCCGAAGCGAAGATTGAGCATAAATCCGAGACCGACAGCAATCAGGCCAGCCCGTTGCAATAGGCAGAGCGGACAGGGCAATTCACCCATGACCAGTTGTTCAACGAACGCGCCGGCGAGCACGGCGGTAATCACCGCCAGAGCTAGGCTGTTCAGCGTAAAGGAGATGCGGGATAGCTGCATGGCGTCGCTCACAAGCTGATGGGGAGTTTGTCGGTCATATGATGCACGAGCAAACCGGCTAACACGGCAGTGGTTAGCAGCGTCGCTGTAACACCGAACGATCGATGGCCGGTGAGAATGAGGATTACGGCGATCAGCGCAATCAAAAAAATGATGTACATGTAATACCTCTGGCGGGCATGGCGTTGTAACTTGGTTAGGGCGACAGGGATTTGAATGCGAAATGCTATCAGAAGTCTTGCGTCGTTTCGGCATTAGAGGCTTAATGACCAGATGCAACGAATTTATATATACCTCCTCGGCCTCCTGGTCACGGCATGCTCTACCAGCCCCAAAGCGCCCGCATTAACCTATCGATCGGGTGATCAATTGGCAGAAGCTGATCGATTGGGATATCACATCAGTGATCCGGCCATGCGTAAAAAGATTCTCGATCTTTATAAGCGCAAGGATATTGTGGTTGAGCAGGTCGTGATTCGCTAACATGATGAAACCTGAGCATGACCAACCACCGATCAGCCAGCTCGCTGCGTACGAAATGGACCTGTTGAAATTCTGGTGCTTTGCGTTGAGCAGCATGGCAACGCTTGCTTATTGCACCTGGTCTCAAAAACTAGACGAGACCTGATGCACGGGCTAAGCCCGATGCAGCTTAACGCGGTTCTTTGGCAACGATGCATTCAATGATGAGTTTGGGAAATAACAGACCGAAAGTCATGGCAGCGACAATCAACAGTGCCGTCATGCCGTTATGGTAGGTGTTGTTGAACAGGGCCAATGTGCTTGCGGTGCCCGAGTTATACATCCCGAGTAAGCCATTGGAAAACTTGAAGATAAAAATGCCGGGCATCATTGAAACAACTGAAGTAAAAGCTAACGCGGCAAAGGGTATCTTGAGTCTATGCGAAAAGAAGGTCATTAGCGCACCAGCAATCAGGCAGGCAATGAGCGCGCCCTCGATCACGTGCCCGCCCTGGCTCAGTACCCACCACCTTACAGCGTGGCAACTGACGGCAACGGAAACTGGTACGATCAGCATGCTCCAGCGCAGTGAGAAAAATATGCCAAAAGAAGCGGCGGCAATGCCGGCGGCCAGGAGATCTAGGGCCAGAATGTTTAGCCCGCCTGCGGTGGTATATGTTGCCAGGCTGTCGCCAGTAAGCGCCAAGCCAAGTAACAACCCCGTACAAATAGAGAGCAGAATAATGCCGCTGTAAACCAGTCGAGCGGTGCCTAAGGTGAGGCGGCCGCGAAACACATCGATAGACCCGTTGAGCATGTGCGCACCAGGCACCAGAATCATGCAAGGCGCTAGCTCGATAAACAGTAGAGAACCGTCAGGCACATGGCCGCCTAACAATCCCCCAGCGCTGCCCGTAATCAATGCAGCAACGAAGGGCTGCATAAAAAGATTGTGAGTAAAACCTGCGATCGCGCGCCTTGCGATGGCACCGATAGCGGCGATCAAAAAGATCAGCCCCAGAATGGGCCAGGCGCTGATGCCAAAAATAATCGCCAGGGCTGCTGCGCCCAGACCGCTCATCAATACAAACTTGGGATTGCTGCTGGGTAATGCGGCTGAAATTTCATCAAGCCTCATTCGGGCAGTGTTTAAGTGATTCTCAAGTTGGCGATGCGGATCTTCACAAATCTGATCGATCCATTGATTGAGTCGCGCCACTTTATTCATGTCAATCGAGACAGGTTTGGTATCGATCTCTGCGGTAATCCAGGGCTCGCCCTTGGGGTCTAATGGTTTGAAGCGCAGAAGAATAAAGTCCCACTGGGGGAGCGCGCTCAGTTGGTAACCATAAGCCTTGGCTAAGCGCGTGATCTGCTGCACGGTGCGTTCAGTAGTTTGGCCGTTAGCATGTAGCAATCCGGCAGCACGTTCGACAAAAATCAAGCCTTCTGAACTCATGTGGAGAATTTCGCAAATTTAAGAGGTTGGGAAAATGCGAAAAGCTCCGGCTAGCCTGTTGCCGGGTGACTCGCACATCGGAATCAACTTCTAATTGTAGTCGTCATTCAACATGGGGCCAACAGCCCCCTGGTCGTGATTCGACGGGCACTCTGATGTATGCTATTCGACACGGTGGGCGTGATGCTGGCGCAGCCGCTGGACCTCACGGATGCGCCGCTTGCATCACTTAGACTGTTTGCGCATTCCGTTAAATTTGGTCCGCTGCTCGGGCGTCAGAATCTGGTAGATCTCATGGCGGAAGCGCAGGGTGGCCAGATTATTATCACCCATAATTCTGGCGTCTTGCATGGCCAGTTTTTCAGCTTTTTGCTCATCGAAGCTAGGGGCTTCGACCAGTTCCCGCTCGGCCGCTTTGTTGCTGTGAATCTGTTCCATGTTTTTGCGCATGATTTCCTGGTGCGTTGCCTGGATGGCCCGCAGCTTCTCCTGCTGTTCCTGGCTGAGATTGAGCGCTTTGAAATGCGGTGGAATACCGGTGCCGGCATAGTGCGGCTGGTGCTGACCACAATCCATCATGCTTTGCGCTTGGGCGGTAACAGGCACGAGTCCGAAGGCAATGGCGCTAGCTGCCAGAAAGCGGAAAGCCGGGGTCGAGAATTTGGCGAAAGTAATCATGTGGACAGTCTCAAAATGAATTGGATTGGGCTAATCTAGCAAGGCAATCTTAATTTCTGATTAAGGTCGTCGTGTTTTCAGGCGGTGTGATGCAGCTTTGTGGCTGGCATTTTGTGAAGATTTTGCATTGATTGCATTCTCACTGTACCAAGCAAAAAGCCCGCATGAGCGGGCTTTTTCGATCAGGCTAGAAGGTTACTGAGCCTTCTTTTTCTTCGCAGAATGCTTGGGTAAGCACACTTGTGAACCATCCCAATCAATCACATGCCTACTGGTAGGTAGATGTTGCTTAATTTGTAACCATCCTTACCGCAACCTTCGACATCGGTAATGACGACATCCCGTTCTTCTTCTTTGATGGTTAACTTACAGCTCTTGGAAGCATACTTGTAAACGCCAGGGCTGACTGGGGTTGCATTGCCAGCAAAGGAAGTGCAAGCATTCTTATCCTTTAAGTTACATTTGCCACCCACCAAGATTTCGCCTTGGTATATGGTGAAACTTTTTTTCTTGGAATAATCACCATCGCCAAATGTGATGCCATTTTTTTGGTCAGCACTTACAAACCAGCCAGTTGGCGTGTCGGCAATAATGCCCGCTTGTGCGGATACGGCTGCAGTCATTAATGCTAGTGCGATTAGTTTTTTCATGTCAGTTCCTAATGTTGATTAAATACTTGGCTAAGCATGTCCGAGCATCATAGCAACCAAATTACACATTTTCGGTAAATTGTAACGCACTGTTTTGGTGCCATGCAGTTTTTGTGAATGTCCTTTCAAAGGACAACTTAATGCTCAGCTTTAGTTAAGTCAGATCCGCAATGCTTGCATTTGATGGCTTCTGATTTGATGTATTCGGCACAGTAAGGACATTTCTTTTCTGCGGGTCGTGACCAGGACGTATGCTGATCACCGAAGCAAGCCCAAATCAAAATAGAATCTCACTCGCTATTGATGTCGCGATGCTGCGGCTTTTTTAAGTCGCTCACGATGTTTGGCTTCGCCGCTGAGCTTTGCTGCTTTGACGTTGGCTGCAGTTGGTTCGGGGAATTTGCCGCCTGCCAGAGAGACCATATAGGTCACTGCGCGGGCGACTTCTAGATCGTAAAGTTCGGGTGCGCCACCTTTGGGAGGCATCATGCGCACGCCGGTCAGTGCACTGCCTACCAGTTCATCATAGCCCTCTTGGATGAGCGGGGCCCAGGCTTTTTTGCTGCCCGCTTGTGGCGCACCTGCCAGGCCATGAGCGTGGCAGGTGCTACAGACTCTCTGATAGACCTGCTCGCCAGACATCGGTGCTTTGCCGAATTTTAAATGCGTCTCGTCGGCGATGCATATCCAAGGGCCGAGGAGGCTTATTGCAGAAATGATGTAGAGGTAAAGTTTCACGTTTGGGTGAGCAGAAAAATATCCAGTTGCAAAGCGCCTGCTTGTCTCATGCTACTCTACCGCACAAAAAATATAGGTGTTCATTTGATTCACGCCGTTTCTTCTTCCCCTGTTCGTGTTGATCGATCGTTACTGGTCGATGGCCTGAAAGCGCTGGCCGCGCAGATGGTCGTCATTCACCATCTGGTGTCTTATGGGCCGATGGCCGAAGCCGCAGGGCTCGCCGCCCCGGGATTAGCCGCCTGGTTTGGGACCTATGGTCGCTGGGCGGTTCAGGTTTTTCTGGTGGTCGCCGGGTTTCTCACGGCGCAGGCTTTTTGTGGGCGTCCTGCTGTGCTTAGCCGCCCCTGGAGTCTGGTGGCCAAGCGTTATGTGCGCTTAGTCTGGCCTTTTGGTGTCGCGGTGACCCTGGCGGTCATTGTGGCTCAGGCAGCAAGATACTGGACGCAGGATCCGATTGTGCCCGGCGAACCCTCTTTCATGCAGTACGCTGCTCACTGGTTTTTGATCCAGGGGCTCCTGGGGCATGATTCCCTCTCGACGGGTGTCTGGTATGTGGCGATTGATTTCCAGTTGTTCGTGCTGACCATTCTGTTGCTGTGGGCAAGCCGGGCGTTGCGATGGTCAGGCTGGGCACCGTTGTTGATTGGGGTGCTGACGGCTGCGTCCCTGATCTGGATTCGCACCTGGCAGGATTGGGATAACTGGGCACCCTATTTTTATAATGCCTACGGCGTGGGGATGTTGATCGGGTGGCTGGGCCTGCGCGATCATGCACATCAGTGGGTGCGCATAGCGCTAGCGCTAGTTCTGGGCGTGTTGCTATGGCAATGGGCGATGTCGTTGAATGGGCGGCTGCTGATTATTTTGGCCACGGGCGCTTTGCTCTGGGTCGCAGGATTCCCTGCAACGCAACGCATGGGGAGTTGGCGTAATCTCAGAAACCGTGTCGGGGTTTGTGTGCATTATCTCGGCGCGACCTCCTATGCGCTTTTTCTGATGCATTTTCCTGTGAGCATGCTGGTGAACGCCGCACAGGATCGTTTTGACTGGACGACCCCGCGTGATGGGCTATTGGCCATGGGGGTTGCCTGGGTGCTGAGTATGCTGGTGGCTGCTTTGTTTTACCGTTATGTTGAGCGGCAGGCATTGTTATTGAGTCGTCGCGTACGTTAAAAGAAAAACCCCCG
>ERZ650301.429-NODE-429-length-11524-cov-3.045252_pt1 | contig 11524 bp, 10 predicted proteins | sample MGYA00376237_ERZ650301 | MGnify/ENA primary metagenome ERZ650301 (study PRJEB26733, sample SAMN07839255) | wastewater metagenome | biome: small river; feature: stream; material: water | place: USA: North Carolina | collected 2016-04-05 ...
AATCAGCGTAGACGTCAGCGAATAGGTCACCACCGCCAGGGGCATCAGCAAAATAGCAGCCAACGTCGACAGCTTGACGGGCATGTTCAGGCGCTGCATGAGCGACACGCCCGGCGCTAATAGCGGATTAACAGAGAAGCGGGATGTTTCGGAACTCATGGTCAGGACAAAACTCCACGGCTCATTTCAATATTTGTTTGCAAATAGTAAACGCTTTTGCAGCCTACCGGTGCCCTGATAACCGCAGCAATTCGGCGTTTAACTGATCGATCTCAATGGGCTTGGACAAATATCCGTCCGCGCCGGCCCGCTTGAAGCGCGCCGCATCGCCCGGCTCGGTGTGGGCCTGGACAACATCGACGTGCCGGCCTGCACCGAGGCCGGCGTGTGGGTGTCCATCGTGCCCGACCTGCTGACCGAACAAGACCGCGCCATGCTTGGCCTGTGTGCGGCTTGGGTTGCTGAACCGACCGAGCCGAACCGCTATCGGGCGCTGGATGCGGGGTTGCATGCGCCGCTGCGCGGGCCGGGGGCGTGGCTGGCGCTGGCGGTAGGATGGTCGGGCGGGTCGATGGCGCCCGAAGGCTTGCCGCTGGTTGCTCCGCCGCCGCATGCTATGGGGCGGGCGGTGAATGCCGCGGTGCTAACGGCACTGGCGCGCGTGCCGCAAAGCAACCGGGGCCGGATGCTGGAACATTATGTCAGCATGGCGGAGGTCTTGGCAAAATCATCGTGACCTCTTGTGAAAATGGGCGCTTGGTTGTGGTGTAGGCGCAAAGACTGATTTGGTTGGCTGGAATTACCCGGAATGAAACTGACGCTGCGGATCGAGAATTTTGATTTTCTGCCGGACGGTGGGCCGCTGGAGTTTTCCGTTACCGCGCGCGGCTTTGAAGTGGGGCGCGATTCCGCAATGGATTGGGTGCTGCCAGACCCGAACCGGCATATTTCCAGCCGGCATTTCGAAGTGCAGTTCCGCGATGGCCAATTCTGGCTGAATGACATTTCGACCAATGGCACCTTTGTTTACGGGCAGCCGATGCGGGTGTCATCGCCGCTGCCGTTGGGCGACAATGAACGGTTGCAGGTGGGGCAATATATTATTCGGGTGCTGATCAGTGATCCGGCCGCACCAGCGGCCTTTGATGCCCCGGTGTCCAGTGATCCGTGGAGCCTTGTGCCAACGCCCGCGCCGATGCCGCAACCATTGCCGCCGCCGACGCGGCCATCATCGGCACTGGCTGGGCAGTTTGGCGACAGTTTCGTCGAAAACCCGCGCGCCGCAGCGCCGGTGACGGCACCGCCAGAGCCGGTTGTGCCCCCGGTCGCGACCACACCGCCGCTGCCAACGTCAGAGCCGTTTCCGCTAAAACCCGCCGTGGTCGCCCCGCCACCACCCGCCATGACCGAAGCGTTGCCGCTGCTGGACGCGATCTGCAAAGGTGCGGGTCTGCCTGCGGGCAGTTTGGCGCATGTGGATGTGACGCAGTTGGGCGAAGATATTGGCCGCAGCCTGCGGATTGCCACCGAAGAGCTGATGGCGCTGTTGGGCGCTCGGGCGGCGGCGAAGCAGTTCGTCAAAAGCGCCAGCCGCACGATGATCGGCGGGATGAACAACTCGCCGCTGAAATTCAAACCCAATGCGGCCGAGGCGTTGCTGACGATGTTCGGGCCGAAAAGCGAAAGCTATCTAAGTTCGACCGCCGCGTTTCAGCAGGGATTTGACGACATAAAGCGCCACCAGACGGCGGTTTATGCCGCTATGCAACCGGCACTTGCGCGGCTGCTGGAGGATCTGGCTCCGGAATCCATAGAAGAGCGCACCACCGGGGGAATCATGTCTTCGAAAAAGGCGCGGGCGTGGGAATTGTTTGTCGAACGCTGGGATGCAAAGACGCATCCTTATGAAAATGGCATGCTGGATGTGTTTTTGGCTTATTTCGCCGATGCTTATGACGTTGCGGTAAAGAAAGCCGGTGGCAAAGGCAGCGATTGACCCTGCTGCGGCACGGCGCTAGGCTTCACATAAGTTTTGCAAAGGACTGCGCTATGACCGCTGCATTGATTGCTCTTATTCTTGGAACCGGCCTGATCGCCGCCCTGCCAAAACCGCAACCTGTGCGCGTTGCAGCCAAGCGTAAATAAGGGACACGATGCGGCTGGATGATCTGATCAAGCCGCTTTCCTCTGATGCGCCCTGCGGGGAAGATCTGCTGGCGCAAGACGATGCAGACTTTTGCGATTACTACTTCAACGTCGAAGATCGGCTGCCGACCAGCTATTTCAATGTTGTGCGTGGCACCTTGTTTGATCCGAAATCGGTGGATCAGAAGGCCGAATCCGCCCAGATTGACGCGCTTTTGGGCCGCAGCCGCGATCTGCGCCTGTTGGGGCTAGAGGCGAAGTTTCAAATTCTGTCGGGCCGTTTCAAGGGCTTTGCCGAAGCGGTTTTGGGCTTTGCCGCGCTGCTGGAAACCTATCCGACCGAGGTTCATCCGACCGATCCGATTGACCGGCAAAATGCCATCGAAGAATTGAACGCGCTGGCCACCATTGCGGCGCCATTGGACTATGCGGTTCTGTTCACCGATCGGCGCGCGGGTGATATTTTGTACCGTGGCTATGCAACCGCCGCCGGTAAGGTGGCGCCGCGCGACGGCGAGCAACCCGGCGATGTGGGGGCGATTACCGGCGCGCTTGGGTCTTCGGAAAACGCCAAAGCGGTGGATGGCCTGCATGACCAGTTGGTGGCGCTGCGCGAAGCGATCAAGAAGATCGTGGCGCTGTGCCAAAGCGCCAGCAAACCGTTCACGCCAAAGCTGGAACGGCTGGATGACAAGTTGGCCGACATTCTGGCGATGGTGTTGGCATCACGGGCGGATTTGGGCAGCGAAGGCCGTGCCACCGCAGCCGAGGCAAACACCGCCGATCTGGCGCAACCCAGCCCAACCAGCACGCCGCTTTTGGTGCAAGCTGGCCCGGTCGACATACCGAACCACCGCATCGCCTATCAAAACCTGCAAGCAGTGGAACGCTATTTCGCCAGCACCGAACCGTCGTCTTTGGCTTTGGTGTTGGTAACGCAGGCGCGGCTGTTGATTGGCCGCCCCTTGGTCGAAGCCTTGGATGCGCTGCTGGAAAACTCTGCCGGGTATGCGCAAATCAGCTTTGGCACCGAAACCGGATTTGCCATCAACATGGCGCGGATGCGCGATCTTTCCGGCCAAGCCAACATCAGCACCGAAGATTTTTCGCAAGCCGCCGAAGGTGATCCGCCCACCACCGAGGTGGTCAGCCGCGATCAGGCGGGCCAAGTTCTGCGGCTGATTGAAGAGTTCTTCCGCGCCCGTGAGCCAGCCAGCCCTATCCCAATCCTACTTTTCAAAGCCCGAAATATGTTGTCTAAAGATTTTCACGCACTCGTGCGCGAATTGATTCCGCCGACCTGATTTATACAGCGATTCGCCTTTCTTTCCGGCCCCGAATGGGCACCGACAGCAAGAGATTAGCAGGCATGTCGCGTGCGGCATGCATCCCGTATTTTACAGGAGATGTGTTATGGCCTCTTCCGATTCAGCAACCGGTTTTATCAAGCGCAACCGTCCGCCTCGGGTTCAGATTTCTTATGCCGACCCGATCGAAGCGAACAAGCAGGTCGAATTGCCTTTTGTCATGGGCATCATGTCTGATCTGTCGGGTAATGCTTCGAAAGTGGAAAAGCCACCGGTTGCCGACCGTGAGTTTACCGCCGTTTCTTCTGATACGCTGGACGATTACATGGAAAGCGTGGCGCCGGGGCTTGCAATTAACGTCGACAACAAGCTTGACCCCGAACAGGGGGGCAAACTTTCGGTCAGCCTGAATTTCAAAAAGATGGCCGATCTAAGCCCCGGCGAAATTGCGCGTCAGGTGCCATCGTTGAACACGCTGCTAGAGGCGCGACAACAGCTTGCTAACCTTGCGCGCTATATGAACGGCAAGTCGGGCGCGCAGGAACAGTTGAAGCAACTGCTGGCCGATCCGGCGCTGATGGCCGCATTGAACGAACGCCGTGCCGCCAAAGGCGACAGCGAAGAGTGATTTCGGCGCTGGCCCCGCCGGGCTGGCTGCACCTTGCAAATTTGGAAAATCGACATGGCAACTGAACTGCAACAAGCCGGGAGTGCCGGTGGCGCACTGACAGAGTTGGATGAATTCTCGGCCATCCTGAAACAAAATTTCAAACCCCGCAGCGATGTCGCCGCGCGCGAAGTGGAAAACGCCGTAGGCACGCTGGTGCGCGAGGCTTTGGCCGATGAAAGCGTGATCACCGATGACATTCTGGACACCATCGACAAGATGCTGGCCAAGATCGACGAAAAGCTGTCGGCGCAGGTCAACGAGATTATCCACAACCCGGATTATCAAAAGCTTGAAAGCGCGTGGCGGGGCTTGGCCTATACGGTGAACAACACCGAAAGCGATGCAACGCTGAAGCTGCAGGTCATGAACATCGGCAAGACCGAATTGGACAAGGAATTGCGCGCCTATCCGGGGGCGAAATGGGATCAATCGCCGCTGTTCAAGAAGATCTACGAAGCCGAATTCGGCCAGTTGGGCGGGCAGCCGTTTGGCGCGATTGTCGGCGACTTTGCCTTTGATCACTCCTCATCCGATGTGCGCCTGTTGCGCGATCTGGGCAAGATTGCCGCCGCAGCGCATGCGCCGTTTATCACCTCCCCCGCGCCAACGCTGATGGGCATGGACAGTTGGAACGAACTTGGCAATCCGCGTGATTTGTCGACGGTGTTTGATACGCCGGATTATGCCGGCTGGAACTCGCTGCGCGACTCAGAAAACTCGCGCTATATCGCGCTGGCGATGCCGCGGGTGCTGGCCCGTTCGCCCTATGGCCAGAACGGCGAACCTGTAGAAGAATTCAACTTCGAAGAGCAGACCGATGGCCACGAAGGCACGCAATATGCCTGGATGAACGCCGCGCATGCGATGGCGGTGAACATCAACCGCGCCCACAAGGAATATGGCTGGACGGTGCAAATTCGCGGCGTGACTTCGGGCGGCGAAATCACCGGTCTGCCGGTGCATAATTTCGACACCGGCGACGGGTCGACCGATATGAAATGCCCGACCGAATTTGCCATCAGCGACCGGCGCGAAGGCGAGCTTTCGAAATCGGGGCTGATGCCGCTGATTCACCGCAAGAACACCGACCGCGCTGCATTTCTGGGCGCACAATCGCTGTACCGACCGAAGAAGTACCAGAACGAAGAGGCCACCGCCTCTGACAACTTGTCTTCTCGCATCCCTTACATCTTCGCGATTTCGCGCTTCAGTCATTATCTGAAGTGCATGGTGCGGGACATGGTCGGTTCCAACCGCGAACAGGCGCAGCTGGAAAAAGAGCTGCAGAACTGGATCAACCAGTATGTTCACGGCAACCCCGCCACCGCCAGCGAACGCGAAAAGGCCCTGATGCCTTTGGCAGCTGCCAAGGTGGAAGTGATCGCGGATGAAGAAAATCCCGGTTTTTATGTGGGGAAATTCTTCCTTCGTCCGCACTACCAGCTGGAAGGCATGGATATCGGGATGAGCCTGGTCTCCAAGCTGCCTGCCGGCAAGTAAGGTCGTGGCAGGCGCAGGCCTGCGGCAGCTGATGTATTATTCAAAGGAGAATTGCGATGGCCGGTACAGATATTTTCCTGAAGGTGGGCGGCGGAATTAATGGTGAATCCACCGACGATCAGTTCAAAGATCACCTGAACATCGAAAGCTATAGCTGGGGCGTCAGCCAACAGGGCACCTTCAGCGCCGGGTCGGGTGCGGGTGGCGGTGCGGGCCGCTCTGTTGTGCAGGACATGCATTTCAACAAGTTGATCTGCAAGGCGTCGCCTGAACTGATGATCGCCTGCGCCACCGGCAAACACATTCCAGACGCCACGCTTTATGTGCGCAAAGCCACTGGCGACAAGGCCATGGTGTATTTTCAGTTCACCATGAAAGACGTGCTGGTTTCCAGCTATCAGACCGGGTCTGGTGGCGGTCAGGGCGCGCTGATCAACGAAAGCTTTGCGTTCAACTTCCGCGAGCTTGAACTGACCTATTGGCAGCAGACCGCTGCGGGCGGTCAGGGTGCAAAAGTGTCGAAGAAATACGATCTTGCATCGAACAAAGGTTCGTAACTCTGGCGATGACCGGGCGCGGGACCGCCCGGTCATCGCCGTTTCAGTCACCGCCTGATCTTGGGGAACATGGTCCATGGCAGAGCGCGACGGTTTGTTTCAGGTTTCATTGATGAATGTGTTCCGCCAAGCCGCGCGCGAACGGGACGCAAAGGCGCGTGACGATACGGTGACCGACGCAGATGGCCGCGTGCTTTCGGCGCGCAGTATCGAACGGCGTGAAGGCGCAGGGCAGGCGACGCTGCGCGATCATCTGGCGTTGGATCTGGGCAACCTGATGGCGACAATTCATCTTGAAGCCTCGGTCGATTTGACGGGGCTGGACTATGTTCAGAAGTCCATCCTGAATTATGGCATCCCCGATATGTCGCGGCTGACGGTGGATGATCATCGCAACGCGCAGGTGGCGCGCGATCTGCGCGATGCGTTGCTGGCGCATGAACCACGGCTGATTTCCGAAACGCTGCAGGTGAAAATGCGCCGCGCCGAGGCCGATTCCGATCAGCGCATCGCCTTTGATATCACCGCCGAAATGGCGGCGCGTCCGGTGGACGTGCCGTTGGAGTTTGTGGCCGAAATTGACACCGGCGCAGGCAAAGTCGCGCTTTCAAGCCTTGTGGTGCGCGGATGAACAGAGCGTTTCTTGAAGCCTATAACCGCGAACTGGCCCTGCTGTATGAAGGGGCCAAAGAGTTTTCCGAAGATTTTCCGGGCATTGCCGAACGACTGGGCGGGCTGACGCAGGACAACCTTGATCCGGCGGTGGCCGGGTTGCTGGAAGGGGCGGCGTTTATGGCCGCGCGCGTGCAGGTGAAACTGGACAGCGAATTTGAAACCTTCACCAGCGAATTGCTGGAACAACTGCTGCCCAATTTCATGGCCCCCACCCCATCGGCCCTGCTGGCGCAAGCCGAACCAAACTATGCCGAAGATGAGCTGGAAAAGGGCAAGAGCTTTGCCGCCGGATCCTATCTTGATGCCCGCTATGTTGACCGGGATCAGCGGATTTCTTGCCGCTTTCGGCTGTCGGCCCCGTTGCAGCTTTGGCCGCTGCGGTTGACGCAGGCGCGGTTTGTCACCGGATCGACCGGCTTTCAGGCGCTTGGGTTGGATGTGGGGTCTGAAACCGCAGGCGGGCTGATCCTGTCTTTCTTGCGGCCAGCCTCGACGGCGCAAAAGGACAAGCCTGGCAAGCCGGTTGCCGCAATTCAGGCCGAAAGCCTGCCGATCTATCTGACGGGCGAGTTGGGCGAAGCAATTTCCATTTATGAACATCTATTCAGTAACACGCTACGGGCAACGGTGCGCTATCTGGACCAGCGTGGCGACCCGGTGTTTTTGCGGTTAGACCCCGACTGGATCGAGCAGATCGGCTTTGACGATGCCGAGGCGATCTTTCCCGAAGACACGCGGGTGTTTCGCGGCTTTACCCTGCTGCGCGAGCTGTTTCTGTTTCCGCAGAAATTTCTTGGGTTTCGCCTGCTGGGGCTGAAGAAACTGCTGCCCCGCATTCCGGCTGCGGGTTTTGATCTGCTGATTGAAATGAACACGGTGCGCCCTGCCCTGCCCGCGCGGGTGACGGCGGATAATTTCCGGCTTTATGCCGCACCGGCGATCAACCTGTTTGAAGAAAACTGCGCGCAGGTCAAACTGGATACGCTGCGGCACGACTACCTTGTCGCCGCCGACAGCAGCCCCGCGTCGCATTATGAGGTGCATCGCATCACCGACGTTTTCGCCTATTACGCGGGGGTAAAAACCAAGATCCCGGTGCATCCGCTGTATGGCTTGCCCGCCGATGTGATGCAGCCGCGCGAGGCACTGTATTTCACCGCAAGGCAGCGGCCACGGCGGCTGACGGCGAAGGAGAAACGCTTTGGTCAGGTGCAGGGCTATACCGGCACCGAAACCTTCATTTCGATCTATGAACCCGGCCATCTGGACAGTGCAGATCGGGTGAAGCGGTTGCAGATCAAGCTGTTATGTTCAAACCGACATTTGCCGCAATATCTGCCAATCGCGGCGGGCGGCGCGGATTTTCGGTTGAATGACGACACGACAGTGCCGCTGCGTTGCATTGCCGGGCCGACAAGCCCGCGCGATTCCGTGCTTGATCTGGAAAAGAATGCGCCGCATCGGATGCGCGCTGGCCCGGTGCATTGGCGGTTGATTTCGTTCCTGTCGCTGAATTTTCTTGGCCTTGATAATCGCGGCAGCCGCGATGAGGCGTCGGCGTTACGCGAGTTGCTGACCCTGTTCACCGATGTGTCCAGCCAAGTCACCGAACGGCAGGTGCAGGGGTTGAAGGCGGTGTCATCCCGCCCCGTCACCCGCACCATCCGGCGGGCGGGCGGCTATCATGCGGCACGCGGCACCGAAGTGACGCTGCGCTTTGACGAACGCGCCTTCGAGGGCTCTGGCGTCTTTCTGATGGCGGCGGTGCTTGACCGGTTTTTCGCCGAATACGCGTCGGTGAACAGTTTTACCCAAGTGGTGCTAAGGTCTGATCAGCGCGGCGTGATCAAAACCTTCGCACCGCGCACCGGACAGGGGCCGTTGCTGTGACGGGCCCCGGCACGCCCAAATCAGACCGCCGTGCCGCGCTTTTGGCAGAGCCTGCGCGGTTTGGCTTTCTGGCATTGCTGCGCGAAATTGAACGGGCGCAACCACATGCCCCGCGCATTGGCCGCAACCAAACCCTGCGGCAAGAAGCCGTAAGGCTGGGCCAAGAGCCGTTTCAGGCGTTCCCAGACAGCAACGTCAGCCAAGCCGTTGAAACCCCGGACGGCAAGTTGCGCGTCAGGTCAAATTTTCTGGGCTATTTTGGCCCGCAAGGCGCCTTGCCGCTGAACACCACCGCCGAAGTGCAGCAGTGGTATCTGTTCAACGACGATGCGTTCGTGCGCTTTGCCGATCTGTTCACCAACCGCTTTCAACAGTTGTTCTTTCGCGCATGGTCCGACGCGCGCGGCATCACGCAATATGACCACCCCGACGATGACCGGTTTCAGACTTATGTCGGCGCGGCGATTGGGCTGGCGTCGCCCGCGTTGCAAAATCGCGGTCAGGTGCCGGACATGGCGCGGCTGCCTTTGGTCGGCCTTGCAATGGCGCGGGTTAAAAGCCCGGTGCGGTTGCGGCAAATCTTGCAAAGCCTGTGCGGGGTGGCGGTGGAAATCGTCGAAAACGTGCCAGTGTGGCTGACATTCGAAACCTCTGACCTGACGCGGTTGGGCATGGCGAATGCGGGCTTGGGGCGCGATTGCCGACTGGGGTCGCGCGTGCAGTCGGTGAATGAAAAGATCCGCGTTGCCGTAAGGACGAACTCTTTGCCCGAATATCAAAGCTTTCTGCCCGGCGGCAGCAGCTTTCAACGTCTTACCGAACTTTTGTTCACTTATCTTGGCCACGAAACCGAAGTAGAAATCGCGCCGTCCTTGCCAGCCGATCAGATCAAGGGGGTGGTCTTGGGAAAAGGCGCCGCCTTGGGTTGGACCGGCTGGCTTGCGCCACCCGCCGCCGATGCCGGAACCTACCGCTCTGATGCGGTTTTCGCGTCAGACCGCCGCTAAGCCTGATCTCATTAAGTCTTTAAAAGGATGAATAAAATGGCCGATATCAGCCTTGAGACAGTCGCCGGAAAGCTGAACCGCGTCGGTTATGATGCCTTTGTGCAATCGCTGCGGCACGCCAAGAACGAAGGCAATCGCAATGTCGAACTGTCGCATTGGCTGTTTCACATCGTGCAGAATCCGAAATCTGACATCTCTGTCACCTTGGCGCATTTTCAGCTGGATCGCGCTAAGCTGCTGAAGGATCTGACGGCGATCATCGAAGGGCTGCGCAAAAATGCCACCGAGATGCCAGCGATTTCCGATCAGTTGACAGATGTCTTGGATCGCGGCTGGCACTACGCAACGTTGCTGTTTGCCGAGGGACAAATTCGCACCGGTCACGTGTTGGTGGCCGCCCTGAAAAACGCGGCGCTGCGGCGTGATTTGCTGCAAATGTCGAAAGTGTTTGGCGAGATTAACCCCGATACACTGGTGAACGAGGCACGGGGGGCGTGGAAGGACAGCGACGAAGACGATATGCGGCCGATGGACGGCACCGGACTTGGCCGCGCGCAAGCCGGTGCGGGCGGGGCACCCACCGGCACAACCGCGTTGGACCGCTTTGCTGTGGATATGACGGCCGTGGCCACAAGCGGCAAGATGGACCCGATTGTTGGGCGGGATGAAGAAATCCGCCAAATCATCGACATCTTGCTGCGGCGGCGGCAAAACAACCCGATTCTGACGGGCGAGGCCGGTGTTGGCAAAACCGCGGTGGTTGAAGGTTTTGCACAGCGTTTGGCGTCGGGCGATGTGCCGCCCAAATTGCAAGGCACCAAACTTTACATGCTTGATCTGGGCCTGATGCAGGCGGGGGCCAGCATGAAGGGCGAATTTGAACAGCGCCTGCGCTCTGTCATCGACGAAGTGCAGGGCAGCCCGGTGCCGATCATTCTGTTCATTGATGAAATCCACACCTTGATGGGGGCAGGCGGGGCGGCGGGCACGGGTGACGCCGCCAACCTGCTAAAACCGGCTCTGGCACGCGGCACCTTGCGGACGGTCGGCGCAACGACCTGGATGGAATACGCGAAGTATTTCGAAAAAGACCCGGCGATGACGCGACGGTTTCAACCGATTACCATTGATGAACCCTCAATCGACCGCGCCTGCTATATGCTGCGCGGCATTCTGGCACCGATGGAAAAGCACCATGGAGTGCGGATTTCTGACCAAGCCGTGGTGGCAGCGGTTAACCTTTCGTCGCGCTATATCCCGTCGCGGCAATTGCCGGACAAGGCAGTGTCGCTGCTGGATACGGCCTGCGCGCGCGTGGCAATCAGCCAATCCACCACCCCGGCGAAAGTGCAGGACCTAAAGGAAAGAATTGATGCACTGGCGTCAGAGATTGCAGCCAAAGAAGCCCAGCGCGATTTGGGCGAGGTGAACGAAGATCGCATTCGCGAAGCCAGCGCCGAAAAAGCCATGGCCGAAGAAAAGCTTGTTGCAGCCGAAACGATGTATCTGGCCGAAAAGGCGATGGTCGACGAAATCCTTGGCCTGCGCGGCGCGCTTTTGGGCGATGATGCCGACAAAGACAGCCTACGAGGCACTCTCGCCAGCAAGATGAACGCGCTGGAAGCCACCAGCCCCGATGACCGCATGGTCTACGCGCATGTTGACGAACAATCTGTCGCGTCGGTGATTTCAGATTGGACAGGGATTCCCGCCGGACGCATGGTTTCGGATGAGTTGAAAACCATCCTGACGCTGGCAGATCGGCTGAAAGAG
>ERZ650301.432-NODE-432-length-11494-cov-4.333421_pt1 | contig 11494 bp, 6 predicted proteins | sample MGYA00376237_ERZ650301 | MGnify/ENA primary metagenome ERZ650301 (study PRJEB26733, sample SAMN07839255) | wastewater metagenome | biome: small river; feature: stream; material: water | place: USA: North Carolina | collected 2016-04-05 ...
GACCAAGCGGCCCAGGTTGTTGTCTCGGTTGGCAATTACCTCGGTGAGGCTGGTGGCAAACAACACGGTTTCATCGGGTGAGATTGCCACTGCACGAAGACGGTAGCTACTTTGGTTCTCGCCCAGCGTTGCGGTTCTTTGGTCAATCGAGATGGCCTTTTCGGTTGCCAGGGTAATCAGTTCTGCCGAAGGCAGTTTGTCGAACTGGGCCTGCGATTCGGCAAGCACCACCAGGCTGCCGCTGTAATCTTTCAGCGCCACGGTCAAACCAATTTCGCTCGAATCGGCGGCCAGCAGCGCCGAGCTCAGCGGGTCGGTTGGGTCGTTAGACACCGATTTTACGGCGCTCGAAAGTTGGCTATCAACGCGATCCATCTCGGCGTTCTGCACCGAGAAAATTGCGGCACCGCCAATTGCTGCCGAGGTGCCGATCATTATCGAGCTGGTCAGCAAGACCAGTTTGTTTTGCAGTTTCAAGAATCTGCCTGAATCTGAAAGCCAACTCCGCGAATGGTCTTGATGCCTTCGTAGCCATCGATGTGAAGTTTCTTACGCAGGTAAGAGATGTAGGTATCAACCACGGTTGCGTTGCTGGCAAAGCTCATGTCCCACACTGCATCGAGCAGGTGGTTTTTGGTCACAACCTTGCCCGGGCGCTTCATCAACTCAAGCAGCAACTTGAATTCGGTTGGCGATAGGTCAATCGGTTTGCCGTTCAGAGTCACCGAGTGCGCGTCGTCATCCAAAGTGACCGGGCCAACCGTAATGGCAGCCGGCTTTGAAACCACAGGGCCCTGGGTGCGGCGCAAAATTGCGGCAACGCGAAGGGTCAGTTCTTCAAGCCCAAACGGCTTAGTTACATAGTCGTCGGCACCAAGTTTGAGGCCGCGCGAAACATCGGTGCGGTCGCCACGGGCGGTAAGCACAATGGCGGGGGTGTCGTTGCCCTGCGATCGAATGCGCTCGAGAAACTCGTAGCCATCCATGTTCGGCATGTTTACATCGGTGATGATGAGATCAACGGTGGTGTCTTTGAGCAGGCGGTATGCCACGTAACCATCGGTGGCGGTGACGGTTTCGTAGCCGGCAATGCTCAGGGCATCGCAAAGCATGTCACGAAGCCCGGGCTCGTCGTCGACCACCAAAATCTTTGCCATGCTTCAATGCTAAGAACTCGCAAGGTTGACCGATGGTTTTCACAGACACTTCACAAGAAATGAGATGCATTCTTTATGTGTAGGAACCCCGACCTGCAAGAAGAGAGACCAAATTGATTAAGAACCTCAAGCAGGCAGCTCTTGCCTCAATGGTTGCATCAGCCCTAGTTTTGGGCGGTTCTGCAGTTGCATTCGCAGCCGATGAAACCCCGGCCCCGGTAGTCACCGCGCCAGTTTCAACCACCCCAGTTTCAGCAGAGCACAAGAAGGCCATGGGTCAGTACCGCACTGCACTTGGCGAATACAAGATCAAGGTAGAGGCCTACAAGGCAGAGCTAGCCGAGTTCAAAGCCGAGCGTGCAACCTTTCAGGCTGCCATGCAGGCTTGGAACGAGGCTAACAAGCCACTTCTCGATGCCCGTAAGGCCATCGCCGACACCTTTAAGGCAGCCGTAAAGGCAGCCGATGCCACCTACGCAATTGCCAAGGCAGCCGCAGGCACCGATGCCACCGCGCTAACCGCAGCCAAGGCCGTTCGCAAAGCAGCGGTAGATGCAGCTGTTTCAGCAAAGAAGGCAGCCGAGGCAGCCCTTGCTCCGCTGCCAGCCAAGCCAACGCTTTCGAAGCCGGTAAAGCCAGGCAAGCCAACCGACAAGCCGGTAAAGCCAAGCCCATCTCCATCGGTTTCTGCAACACCTGCACCATAATAAAAACTTCATTGCAAGCACCAAACCTCGGCAAGGGATTACCGAGAGTCTCCTAGTAAGAGAAGAGCCCCGGCGACCTAGCGCTGGGGCTTTTTCTTTGGCCACCATCGATTTACACTTAAAGAGTGAAGTTGCAAAAATTTGTTTCAGTTTTCTCGGGTACTTTGTTAGCCCTTGCGTTCGCCTGCTCTGCCACCTTTGGTTCAATTGCCGCGGCTAATGCAGCAAATGCAAACTCGAATTCAAATTCGGCTAAATCAACCGGCAAGACCACAGCAACACCAACCGCTTCGCCTAGCCCAACTGCGAATGGCAACGGAAACGGAAATGCAAACGGCAACTTAAATTCGAATGGCAATGGAAATTCGAACGCCAACGGAAATGCAAACGGCAACGGCAACGCAAATGGTAACTCGACCAACACCGACACCACCGTGACCGGTGCGCCAAACGGCAACGGAAATGGGAACGAAAATGCTGGTTCAAATGGCAATGCCAATGGAAATTCGAATTCAAACGGCAATGCGAATGGCAATGGCAATTCGAACAGCGCTGACCCTAACGCCAATATTCTTACCGGTAAGCCGGTAACTCCAGGCAAACCAAACGACAACTCGAAGCCTGTCGATAACGGCAAGCCTGTCGATAACGGCAAGCCTATTAAAGTGGTTGTGCCAACCAAGCCTGAAGACGCTGGACCAACGAGCACCTACATCGTGCGTTTTGCCGAGGGAACTGCGGTTAGCAACGAAGTCGCCGCTCTGAAGCAGGCCAAGGTAAAAGTTGGCCGCACGTTCTCGCACGCCTTCAAGGGTTTGGTCGCCGATCTAACCGATAAGCAGAAGGCCAATTTGCTCAAGAAGGCATCGGTTGTTTCGATTGCGCCTGATGGTGATGTGATTGCGACCGAGACTCAAACCCAACCAACCTGGGGTCTCGACCGCATCGATCAAAAAGCTTTGCCACTTACCGGCAGCTACACATACCTTTCGGGCGCCGCTTCGGTCAATGCTTACATTGTTGACACAGGTATTCGAGCTACGCACTTAGAGTTTGGGTCTCGAGTCGGCACGGGCTTTAGCGCAATTGCCGACGCCAACGGAACCAGCGACTGCAATGGCCACGGAACACACGTTTCGGCAACTGTCGGTGGGCAAACATTTGGTGTTGCCAAGGCCGTTAATTTGTTACCGGTTCGAGTGCTCGACTGCAATGGTTCTGGCACTATGTCGGGCGTCATCGCCGGTCTAGATTGGATTGCACAAACCTACGTTTCGGGAACACCGGCCGTGGTGAACATGAGCCTTGGCGGCGCGAGCAACTCCAGCCTCGATGCTGCCGTGACATCGCTTATCAACCGAGGAATCACAGTTGTAGTTGCTGCCGGAAACAGTGCAGCCGATGCCTGTACTTCGTCGCCGGCTCGAGTGCCTGGTGCGATAACGGTTGCCGCAACCGCGTCGAACGATGCTCTTGCCAGCTACAGCAACTTTGGGCCATGTGTAGACATCGCAGCACCTGGAACTTCGATTACTTCGGCTTGGATTGGTTCGGACACTGCTTCGGCAACAATTAGCGGCACATCAATGGCCTCGCCACACGTGACCGGCTCAATCGCGCTGTTGCTTTCAGCCGGCTATAAATCACCGACAGTTGCAACCGACCTCCTTCTGCAAAATGCAACACCTGGAGTTGTAACCGGATTGCCAAGTGGAACCGCCAACCTGTTGGTCTTCGCTTCAGTGCCACAACCAGTTGTCGAAGCTCCGACCGCCACAGCGCCTTCGGCGGCAATCGCCGTTCTAGCTACTGCCGCCAGAAGAGCGGCCTCGGTCAGTTGGGTTCAGGGTAACGACGGTGGGGCGGCCTTGACCTCTCAGCAGGTAAAGGTCTGGTCTGGCACAACCTTGGTCACCGTAATTAATGTTTCTGGTTCGGCCACTTCGGCAACCGCCACCAAATTGCGCGCCGGGGTTAGCTACCGCTTCACTATCGTGGCCAATAATTCGGTTGGTTCGAGTGCCGAATCGGTTTCGAGCAACTCGGTCACTGCATTGCGCTAATTCGCCACAAAAATTCTCATTTACGAACAAAATGAGAGGATATCCTCACATTTGCACCTAAAAATCTTCGTATAAGCGTACATTTAACCCTTATCTAGGTCTTAAATGATGGGTTTTACGATGAAAAATCGGGGCATTTCAAAGTTTGTTGCAACTCTCTCGGCGGTCTTGCTGAGCGTGGTTGGTTTTGTTGGCCAGGCGCAGCCGGCTAGCGCAGCACTGTCTACCGTTTGTAACGGTACAGGTGGAACTCCAACCGTTTCCTTCCTGTCAGACACAATCTTCACCATCGATACCGCTCCTGGCTACGATGCCAACTACATCGGTTACTCGATCACCCCTAGCGCTGCTGGCACTGACATCTGGGTGAAGCTTGATAACTTCACCGGTGGTGTGGTTAGCCTTGCGCCTAGCCAGCCAGTAAAGCAGCAGACTGGCCCGGTTACGAGCGGCTCTCCGGTTTACACATACTTCTTGGCTAAGGCCACCGGCACTACCGCCACCGATCAATCCCACCGCATGGCAGTTTACGAGGGAGACCCAGATCTTGGTGGCACCGCAATCTGTTCTGTAACTAAGACCTTTACCGATGTCGAAGACACCATCGAGGCGAACGCCAACAAGGTTGACACCGTAACAGTTAGCTCAACTGTGGGTCTTACTCTCGGTTCAAGCGTTACAGTAACTGCGGCCGGAACCACCGGTACCCTGGGTGCCGGCCCGAGCTACGACCCAGGTGTGATCAACCTTTCACCAGCCCCTAAATCAACATTCCCGGCTGGTGCCTGGCGACTAACCAACGTTCAACTCATCTTCAATCCTGGGGCTGCAGGGCAAGTTATCCATAACAACGTTCTGCACCTAGCCAATCAGTCGTCCGCCGATCGCGCTTACCAAGCTATCTACACTTTCAAGGCTGTCGGTAGCACAAGTGCGGCAACGGTGCTTTCACCAATTCAGTACATCGCATCGGGTACTCAGATTAAAGAAACCGGTTCGCTACCGACCGGTGCCTCACTGGCCCCACTACCTGTAGTTACTAACCAGCTAACTGCTTCAAAGAGCAGCAACGTTCACCAATTGAGTTCTGGCGGTGGAACAGTTGTTTACACCGTAACAGTGAGCAACGCGGCCACATCTTCTACCTACATCGACCAGGTCGTTGACACCCTCCCGACTGGTGCGACATATGTGGCCGGTACATCACTAATCAATGGCACTGCAAGCGCAGACCCAACCGTGGTCACAGGCACGCCAAGCAAGATTGTTTATCGCGGACCGTTCACGATTCCTGGTTCGGGTTCTCGAACCTTTACCTACTCGCTAACTATCCCGGGCACCGACGGCACATACACCAACTCGGCCGTTGCCTACATCGGTAGCACGCTCATTGACCGAACTCTGTCAACCTCAGACAACCAACCGGCTACCGCAGCCGTTGCAGTTGGTACACCACCACCTGCCGTAGACCCTCAGACCCTTTATACCGCTAAGGCGACACCGGCAAACTTCACTGCGTCGATCACATCAGTGGTGGCAACCACCACCCCATGCATGATTGATCCAGCGGACTCTGTTTGCAAGACTTCAGTCACAATTGCGAACGTGGGAACCTGGACTTTGTCGGGCAACAATCCAATCTTCACTCCAGCGAGTAATTTTGTTGGCACCTCCACTGTGACCTATCAAATCAGCAACACCGCGGGACCGTCATCGGGTGCGCTCATGACAGCAATTGTGCTTGCACCGCCAACTCTTGCCAACTCAACTGGCACTGTTGCTATCGGTGGCACGGTTTATGCAACGCCACCTGCTACTGCCGCAGCGGGTACCACCATCGACTACACCTCGGCCGAAATCTATGACCCAGCAACTTCGCAGTGGGTTACTAGCTTCGACACCACCGATGGTCGCTACTCGGTTGACCCAGTATCTGGTCGCCTAAGTTTTGTTGCCAACAGCAGCGCAACCCCAGGTGTCAAGACTCCGATTCAGTACCGGATCAAGGATGCACTGGGTCAGTATTCGCTGCCGGCAACTGCCACTATTACTGTCACCGCACCGGCCCCAACCATTACCAGTGAGTCGGCTAGCACCACCGAAACAACTCCAGTCACACTGACTCCAACCATCACCGGCACCGGTGTTACCGGCTGTTTGGTGAACGGCGCAACGTGTACGTCATCGGTGACAATTCCTGGTGAAGGTACCTACGTGCTAAACCAGAACGGTTCAGTCACCTTCACCGCGCAATCTGGCTTTACCGGTGTCTCGTCGGTTGACTACAGAATCACCGATGGTGTCTACACTCGCACCGGAACCATGACAGTTACCGTGAATGCCATTCCAGTTGTGAACCTTTACACAATTTCGATGGACACTTTGGATTCGAATGCAGTGACCGGTGTCACCCAGGGTTCTGCAGGTGCTTCGGTTTCGCTTACCCAGGGTCTAACTCGCAATGGTTACACCTTTGGTGGTTGGTCGCTAACTAGCGGCGGAGCGACACCAATTTCGTACACGCAAACTCCAACCGCGAACATTACGGTTTATGCAATCTGGACTCCGGTTGTAGTGCCGCCGGTGACCAACCCGGCCGGTCCTACTGTTGGTCCAGCTAGCGCAACCACCACCGCAACTAGCCCGGTAAACCTAACTCCACCGGTCACCTACAACGGCGGTACTCCAAGCCGATGCTTGGTCGACCCTGCCGACAACGTATGCAAGCAGTCGGTTACCTTGCCAGGCAAGGGCACCTTTGTGCTCAACGCCAATGGTTCAGTAACCTTCACCGCAGTTACCGGCTTTGTTGGTACCGCAGTTGTTCAGTATCGAGTCACCGATGTTTACGGTCAGTCAACCGAGTCACCGGTTACCGTGACCGTGGTTGCTCCGCCGGCTCCAGTTCCTGGCCCGGCTAGCGGCACCACACTGACTCGCACGCCGATCACACTAACGCCAGCGCTAGTTAACGGCCCTGCCACGCTCTGCTTGGTCGACCCTGCCGACAACGTGTGCAAGCAGTCGGTTACCTTCCCAGGCAAGGGCACCTTTGTGCTCAACTCAGATGGCACAGTCAAGTTCACTCCTGCACCTGGCTTCATCGGTGAACTAACCGTTCAGCTACGAGCAACCGATGAATACGGTCACTCAAATGAGGCGCCAATCACCGTTATTGTCACCGACGCACCTGGTGGCCAAAACGGTGCCGGTAATGGTAAGACACCGGTTGTGCTAACGCCACTCACGGTAATTCCTGTCGATGCAGAAATTTGTTTGGTTGATCCAAAGGATGGAACCTGCAAGCAGGTCGTAGTGCTGCCAAAGGTTGGAACCTGGAAGGTTACCGCCAACCGTAACGTTGTATTCATCGCTGCGCCTGGCTATGTGGGCACCAACACGGTTGACCTTCGCATTACTCGTGCAAGTGTTTCGACACGCGCGCCATACACGGTGACCATCGCCAAAAAGCGCCCACCGGTAACCATCACGATTGGTGGTTTCAACCCAGGTTCGCCGGTTCTTACCAAGGCAATCAAGGCTAAGATCAAGGCCTTCCTGGCTGCCTACACCGATTACCGAACCATCGAGTGCATTGGCTTCACCATGGGCCCAACCGTCCTTGCGGTCGACGACTGGTTGTCGATGACTCGTGCCACCAACGCCTGCGGTTTTGTGAAGAAAAACCTCAAGTCAAAGTTGGTTCAGTTGCCGCTCAAGAACAAGCAAGAAACCGTTCTTGGTTCACAAATTCGCCGCATCACCATCACGTTGCGCGACTAACAAACCCCGATGGGAATGGGTGTCAATCTTCGGATTGACACCCATTCTTGCGTTTGCGGACCTAAACTTGCCGCATGAACAAGAGCAAATTCGCACTGATAACTGTCGCAGCAACTAGCATCCTGGCAATTACCGGATGCGCCGGGGGAGTAGTGCCGGGTTTGCCAATCAGCTCGCCAACCCCAGAGCCCGTCTATGTTTCTGCACCACTCACCGGGGTCAAGTACCTCGAGGGTTCTGCCGAGGCAACCGGCCTGAGTAACCCATCGGTGGCTTGCAAAATTGATAACTCAGAGGCAGCCCGCCCGCAGCAAAACCTAAACAAGACCGATGTGGTTTTTGACGACATGGTTGAGGGCGGCCTGACCCGACTCGTGGCAATTTGGCACTCGCAGCTCGACAGCGTTGGTGGCACCCAAACCGCAGGCAGTTTGCCCGGCGTTGGCCCAGTTCGTTCGATTCGCCCGATGGACCCAGACATCATTAGCCCATTCGGCGGTATCGTTTGCTATTCGGGCGGTCAGCTTAAGTTCGTAAACATGATGCGTGCCACCGATGTCTTCAACGCCAGCGAAACATCTGAGCAGGGCAAGGGCACTTTCAAGCGCAGCAAAGACCGCGAGGCCCCGCACAACGTGATCGTAGATGTAAAGCTGCTCGCATCGCAGCACACCGACATCGCTGCGCCACAGCAGATGTTTGACTTTGCGGCCTCAACGGCCGAAGCAACGGCCAGCTCTGCCGGCAACCCGGTTTCAAAGTTCACAGTCAACTTTCCGTCGGCAACTGCCAGCTGGGTACCAGGCAAAGACGGCTCGGTTTGGCTTCGCACTCAAGATGGCAAGCCACACCTTGACTCGGCAACCAACGCGCAGATCTTTGCCACCAACATAGTTGTGCTCGATGTAAAAGAAGATCGCTCTTATGGTGATCCAAAGTATAGCCACATTCCTAAGGCCGTGCTCATTGGCAAGGGCCGCGCCTGGGTCTTCAGCGGCGGCAAATACATCGATGCATTTTGGTCTAAGGCCGATGCCAAGGCGCGCATCTTGCTAACCGACGCAGCCGGTGCAGCAATCAATCTTGCGCCAGGCAATACCTGGGTAGAGCTAAAGCCAGAAGATCCAGAGGGCAAGCTAACTATCGTTGCGGGCAGCAGCCCAACAAGCCCAAGCCCTAGCCCTAAGAAGTAGCGGGTTTAGTCAACCTGAGGTTCGCGGCCGGGTTGAAATTCCCAGGCTAAATCGGTCGGCTCGGTAGGGTCAATCAGCGCCGGCAAGGTGCCACCAGGGCCGCTCGAGGCGTGCTCGATAACAAGTTCAACAATGCGCTCTGCAGTCTTGCCCGGGTAGGGGCAGGCGGCTTGGCGAAGCGCCTCAATCTCAGCCGCGCGGTCGGGCAAACCAGCCTCGCGAATGAATTCGTAACCGGCCGCAAATTCATCAAAGTTAGACAGGCAAACATTTGCAGCCGCAGCCAATTCACCGATTGGCGAGAAATCCCAGTGGCCTTGGTTCTCAAGATAGATGGCTGGCTTGCCGGTAGCCAATGGGTACTCGGCCAAGAACGAAATTCCATCGGTGATCAAAATGTCTGCCGAGTGCATCAAACTTGCTCCGGTCGAATGCTCATCGATGCTGGTATTCGGCAAAGCTCGCCAAGCCGCCAACCAAGCTTCAAGCTCTTTGCCGTCAACAACATTTCGTTCAACCAGGGTGCCAAATAAGAATGGATGTGGGCGCAGAACTACCCGAACCTCTGGGTGCTGCGAGGCCCAAACCAACATGGCGTGATACATCTGCGCGAACACACCAAAGTTCAGCCAATGCTGTGAATAGCTGTGATGCGGTGCCCACACAATTTTGAACTCATCGGTCTTTGCAGCTTCTGGTTCGGCCAGCAGGTAATCAATCTTTGGCGAACCCGTGAAGTGCACGTGCGAATTGCCGCGAGCGGTTTGGGCAAAAGCCCGTTGAGTAAAACTGTCTTGACTAAAAATAAGCGATGCAATCTGGTGCGTTCGCTGGGTGTAAAGGTATGGCGCAACGCCTTGATCGCCGGGTTCGTTAGTGAGCGGTTGCGAGAAGTAAGGCACATAGGCAATGCGGGTAAATTTGGCCAGCTCTTCTGGTCGGTAGCCTGGCTGGTAATTGCGGCGCCAAGGGTAATTCACAAACGTGTAGTCGGGGGCCAGCGCCTTGATGTGCGCATTGCCTGCCCAAGAGTCAGCGGGGTTCAAAACTTCGTGCTCAACGCCTGCTTCAAGCAAGAACTGGTGAACGCTCGAAGCGTCATCGAAGGCTTCATCGCCGGTTAGTTTTCGGGGGATAGCAATGACGTGAACGTCGAACCGGTCATCGGCAAGCATCAGCTTGTGAACGGCCGCCAGCGCATCCCAGGCCTCCCAATAGAAGGTCAGGAACAGCACCTTGATTGGTGCCTGCGGTTTGGCGGCGATGCCGACATCTGAGTTGTTATTCATGGAGTACAAACTCTAAAGCAAAAGGGCCGGTTAAAAGGAAAAAGACCCGAGGCCCCGAATTCATGGGTCCCGAATCTTTTCCTATGCAGAAGGCTTGGTTTCAACTGCAAGATTAACAATGCCCTATCAACTCGGTTAAAACTCTTAGATTTCACTAAGTTTCAACGGGCAAGTTTTTGGGCCAACCCCAAATGAGAGTTGGCCCAAAAACCTAGAGCTTACTTCTTGTAAAGCTTGGTGCCGCTTGGGCAAACGTAGCCCTTGAAAGACTTAACCTTCTTGGTCTTTACGTTTACGCACTTAAGCAGTGTCTTTGCCTTAACAAACTTCTTGTACTTAGGGTTTGCCTTGATCTTAAAGATCGGCTTCGAGAAGTGGAAGCCAGTTGCATCGATGATGATCTTGTTGTTCTTTACAGTCACCTTCGAGACGGCGGTGTTGATTTCGCCACCGGCTTCGGTGGTTACCTGAAGGGTAAGTGCAGTTGCTGCATCCTTCGGGTTAGTAAGACCCCATAGCAAAGCTGCGTCGGCTACTGGAATGCTCGCGGTATAGAAACCTGTGTTGACGGTGGTTCCATCCTTGGCAAAGTGTGGTGACGCTGCGGTCCAGCTGAGTGACTTGGTCGACTCGTTCCAGACCGGAGTGCTTAGGTTACAAGAACCGTTTGATGACACGGCTAGGTCGCCAGAGACACCATCAACACCAAAGCCGATGCCGTCGTTCTCAACAACAATCAGACCCTGAAGCTGGTTCATGTTTGCAACGGCTACGCCGGCTTCGCCTTCACAGTCGCCGCTGCGGCCTGCAACTGCAACTGGCACTGGAACACCGGTGATAACCAGAGTGTTACCGTTTGCATCGGTGCCCTTGGTGGGGCTTACCGACTTACCAATTCCAACGGTTACACCGGCAATGGCTGCACCAACGCGAACCTTGAAAGTGATTACGTCGTTAGGGTTTAGGCCAGCTGCGTAGGCGCTGTTGTCGGCCTGGTTAGCCTGGTTGGCAACGTTGGCGGTTGACTTTACTGGTTTTACGGGAACTTGGACAAACGCAGCCATTTCCGTGGGTGCGCTTACCCTGACGGCAGGCATGACTGTTGGTGCTGGCGCAAACACCGTGACCTTTTTTAGGACAGGCACCGTTACCAGCAGCGGCCAAACGCTAGATTTTCCAATCACCGTCAACTCGGGCGGCATCTCGTTCAACGGCACGGCATTGGCCGGTACCGGCACCACGTTTGCGGGCGCGAACATCAGCGCCAGCATGACGCTCAACAGCGCCGGGTTGAACCTGTCG
>ERZ650301.433-NODE-433-length-11493-cov-3.833537_pt1 | contig 11493 bp, 4 predicted proteins | sample MGYA00376237_ERZ650301 | MGnify/ENA primary metagenome ERZ650301 (study PRJEB26733, sample SAMN07839255) | wastewater metagenome | biome: small river; feature: stream; material: water | place: USA: North Carolina | collected 2016-04-05 ...
CCAAAGGCGACATATTTCCCAAAGTCATCTTCACAAGCAAGGACTATCAAAAAGCCTCGATAAGCAATAAAGAGATAGAGAGCTATGAGAATAAAAGATCCTATAAATCCGAGCTCTTCTGTGATGACAGAAAACACAAAATCTCACTGAGGCTCTGGTAGGTATCCAAATTTTTGTATTGAGTTACCAAATCATAATCCCAGAAATCCTCCGCTTCAAATAGCAATAAGAGCCTGCTTGTTTTGATGATGCATGGTATTATTTTCAATCGCTTTATTACTTGCTTTCATATCTTTTTATATATATGGTCAAGCAGATCAAAGTGCTGTAACTAAATTAGCCGACAGAACAGAAACAGTACAAAACTGGCTGGGGAAATTTGGTGCATTTTTAGCTGATTTAATTGTTTACAAAGGTTTTGGACTTGCCTCATTTATATTTGTTCGTTTATTTTTTCTGACGGGAATATATATGCTTCTTGGACTTTCTTTAAGAAAATTAAAAAACATTTGGTTTTGGGATTTGTTCGTTATCATTATCGTATCAGTTCTATTTGGTTTTTTTGCCACTTCACTACCCGAATTGGGTGGGACTATTGGTTATGAAATGAATTTATTTTCGCAAGATTACTTGGGCAAAACGGGAACTTTACTTGTTTTACTTTTTGGTCTTATTATCTATTTAATTTTTAAAATCAATATTTACCAATTTCCACTCATTCCCTATTGTTACTATATATGAGTTAGCTCCTAAGTTAGGAAATACTGCTTCTCCATTAGTGATTTTTTTAGTTGTAACAGTTGTTCCATTGGCACTAATTGTAACTGTTTCTCCTTCTTGACTAGAAACTACTTTTATGACGCCCTGAGCGTTACAAACTGCATTTTTTTTGTAGAATAATGTTTGTCTAGCAGTTTTGTCCACTTCAACGGTGTAGGTTTTTAATGTTGATTCATCCTCAGAAAGCACTTCGTAAGTTACCATGGAAGAAAAATCAGTTGGTGTTGCTCCAGAATTTTGTATCACTCTATTTTTAAAAAGTTGTGCGCCTTTACTCAAACTAAATATCGGATTTAAATTAGTGATAACGCTATTTTCATATAGCCTAATTACAATTGAATTTGGATTAATCAGAGTAGCAACCGTATTGATATCTTTAAAACCAAAGCTAATTACATCCGCCTTATTATTTAATGCAGGTTCCGCAATACTATACGACTGAAAAAGATTTCCCTTATGTGTATTAGCTTCAAAAACTACTTTATTAGTAACAACAGTAATTTTATCCGTTGAGCTATCGTACAATTTGAAATAAATTTCTTCATTTTGTGTATTTGAGAACAAGGTCAAATAGGCGTAATGTGAATTTTGACTCGCAATATAACTTACGCCACTAGTCCCTCTGCAAGTAGTGCCTACAAACGCACCTACTCTATCGTTAGCACTTATTAATTGCTTGCCGTCTATATTGAGTTTAGCTACAAAAGTCATAGTGTACTGATAGTCGTTCTCATTAACACTCCAATTTGGCATTTGTGCAAAAAGAGAACAAAAAGGAAGTAACAGTAACGCAATAAAAAAACTAAAGGTTATTTTTTTCATAAGAAAGTGTTTTACTTTTGAGGAACTATCTTTGAATTGTTATAATTTAAATTTTAATTATTTTTTGCATCTCCATTTGATCTGCTGTTTCTATATTTATAATATAAATTCCAGCAGGTAAACTCGGATTGATTTTCAAAACCGATGCACCAAGATTAATCTCAGAAACCTTTTTATATACTTCTTGACCAAGCAAGTTGCGAATTACTATTATGACTTGTTCACTTTTCTTAGTTTCTATTGCAATACTTAGCTCGTTTTGAAAAGGATTGGGATATATACTTATTTTTTCTTCTAACACATCAATTAAAATCGGGCTAGCTATACTGCCTAAAATACTATCCGATGAAAAACTAATTGTTTTTGTTGTACCCAAAAGTGTTTCTCCAGTTCCAATAAAAGCAGTTAACTTTTCAGGTTGATTACCATAAATAGTTATAAAAGCCAAATCAACCCCTTGAATATTTATAGTCTTACTATTTCCTCGCAATTCTCCTAAATTATTATAGAAAGCAAGTGTTTGGTACCCTTTAGGTAGTTTTGCTACAGCATTCATTGTATTGGAAAATTGAGTATAATCGCTTGAAATAACATCTTCTTCTCCTTCGACAGCTAAATTAGTTGAAGTCACTTCGATTGTTCCCTTAGCTGATACTTTTTTGGCAGTAGATTTATTCAAATACTCTGGATAGGTAAAATTCTGAGGCGTATTTATTCGCATCATATACCCTTCACCCACTTTTAAATAGGTCAATGATCCTTTCCAACCAATAGAAGTCGTATAGATCGCAAATTGAGATTGCGATTTAATGATATCGCCATCTGTTGCATTTAAATTAGCCAAAGCATCACTAACCAGTACATTTTTAGACACAACATAAGGTAACCAGTTCCAATTTTGAGCCAAATTAAACGACCATGTATTCAAATCAACAGGAATTCCCTTTATATTTAAATTTTGGGCTGTTGCCAATTTAATTTTATACATTTTTGAGTTAGAAATTCCACCATTTCCAGAAATAGTTCCTGACCACGCACTCTGACTAGGATTGAGAGTGTTGTATTGATAGGCATCAAAAAATGCTGGTGAATTAGACTCAAACAAATCAGAGGTGCTTAGTGAAAGACCTTTGGTAAGCAAATTCAAATTAGCAAATCGAGCATCGGCAACATTAAAAGATGTCCAAGTCCATCCTTGGTTCAATTTAATTTGCTGACCTGTTACTTTTGTATTGTTAAAAATAGTAGGAATTCTATAGGTCCCTAAAAGTGTATCGGCAACAAACGGAACTGACGAAGAACCCTCTAGAGAAGCCTCTTTTAACTTTCCGTCTGAGGCATCCCAAATATAAAAGTTTACGTCTTCGCCACTTAAATTATTACTATAAACAGTCAAATAAACAAAATATTCATTCAAAGCTATGTCAAAAATAACATTGGTCATTCCGCGAACTTCCCCATTCACTATCGCCACAACTTTATCATAGAGATCATCCGTAAAAACACCATCTATTTTTATTTTCCCTATGACATTCATCGATTGGGTAAACTTTGTAGGATCTAACACTAGAATCGGTTCTTTTTCCAAAACACGTAAATCCAATTGAATTTTTTCGTTATAGCCATAATCGGTAGCTAAAGACAAAATAGTATTATAATTCCCGATAGCTAAATTATTATCAACCGAAGCTTTTATCGTAATCGTTGTGTTTGGGGCAATTGTTCCAGATTTTGATGATAGTGTCAGCCAACTAGGTATATCAATAGTGTAGGGCTGTGACAGTCCGCCTTGATTAACTATAGTAATATCAAAAGTCAGATTGTCATTATTCCTTTTCATTAAATTTACAATCTTACCTTGTCCTTCTACAAACCACTTCGTAGGATTTTTATTGATATAAACGCTCCATGATACAGGAGATTGTTGGCTATTATCAGCCATATCATTAAGATTAGAAACTGTAATATTAGCCACTTTCCCTTCTATGCTTGACCAGTCTGAAATCATTGGCATCAATACAATTTGATCACCATTTATTTCTGCATTTACAACAATTGACTCCGTAGGACGAAACGATTTAATAGGAGGCGCTATATCCGTAAAAGCAAGTGGTTTTCCGTTTAATAAAGCGTATAAACTTCCTTTATCAACTGAATTTAAAGGATAATAGTATAAAGGTCCATTTGTATTTGGAATATCTGGCTTATTAAAAGACGAGTACAAGAGTAAACCCGTACTTTGAGGATCCACCTCGTAGTAACGATCTGCTTTTATCTGCGTAGCATTTCGATCCATATTCCAAAAACATAATTCATCTATTTGACCTATATATTTATTATCAATTGTTCTTATTGAACCATTCATTTGACCTCTAGCTCCCACAAAAATAGTACTCGAAGTAAAACCACCTATATCTGTGCTAGAATACGAGGCCAGCTCGTTACCATCAACGTACATACGGATCGTTCCATTTCTAGTTAAACTCATCGCGATATGGTGCCAACTATTATCATTTACTTTAACACTGCCAAAAGGATATGTTTTAGCTTCGGCTTGCAGTTCAATACCACCAGTAGCATTCAGATTAAGTGCCCATTTATTGCGATACGTATTACTTTCAACTAAATCTGTAGCGTCTCCTTTACCATTAGACAAGAGTGTGGCAACACCAGACTGACTCGTTTTCATCCAAAAATTAAGCGTAGCATTCATTTCTTTAGAAATAATTACTTTCGAAACTTCTGGTAAAGCCAGATAATTAGTGCCATCAAAAGTATAAGCAGTTCCTCTAGGGAAAATATCCCAATTGGCATTAGCTATAACAAGATCCTTAAATCGAGCCAAATCATTGGCAACGATTCCATTTCCTTCGTTTATGGGCCAATATCCCATAAGACCGAATTCATTTCCATTGAGTACACTTCCGGCATTGGCAACAGCCATATCTCTTGAAATATATTTTTTCCAAAATCGCAAATCGTGTAGGTTTCCTTTAAAGGTATTTCCTCCTACTACAATAGGATTTTCATTCGTAAAGTTGATTGCAGTAGTGAGTAAAATACTTTTTTTCTCTGTACTGTTTTCGATGATGCTCAATTTATTGGCTGTGGCATCATAGGAAAGGGCATAATGATTGAATGTATTGTCTTTAGTAACCGAAGAACTGATACTTTGTCCGCCGATGGTATATTTCAATACATCATCTATCAATTCTATTTTAACACCTCCACTTTGACTTAATAGCGTGGATGTTCCGGCTAGGCTTGAATTTTTAAGCCAAAACTCGATACTAAAATCCCCGCTGGTAATAGCCGGTTTGTTTATGGTAGCCGTATTATTCGAACCATTAAAAGCAAGTGAAACTTCATGATTTACAGGTACTTGGTCTTTTTGTACTAAAAATTCAAATTTAGTCACTGTGCCATTGGTCTTAACAGGTTCATTAAAACGCAATGTAATATCGTCTCCCAAATTTAATATGCCGTTGGTTGGTGTTGGTGTGCCAAATACTACAGGAGCAATTAAGTCTACACTTCCTGTTATGATTTCCGATTCGTAAGCCGTTAGATTACTACAACTTGTACGAGCACGAAGTTCATAACTTCCGTTTCCTAAGCCGAGTGCTGCAATATCCCAGGTATAATTTAGTTGATCTCCTACTATAACTTGTCCATTGGAGTCTCCTCCATTTATAGCAGTAGTTAAATCGGCTTGGTTTTTATAATACGTTCGTAATCCAGTCCAATTGGGAGTCCCTTTCAATCGGTACTCTAAATTAATCTTTTGGAAACTGGCAAAACTGGTATTATATCCCCCTAATTTAATATTCAGGGGTTTTGTTATAGCGCCATCATAAGCCGAATTCCTGTTCATCAGCCAGTTGTTTGGAGGACTCATGATCGTTACCGGAGAACAGGCAGGAACAAAGCTTGCCGATACCAATACATTGGCAACTGCATTTCCGTCACATGCAGATTCTAGCACTATTCGGACATTCGGATAATTGAACTGATCTTGCTTCACTTTTTTAAGAGTCATCGTGTATGAAACTGTTTTTCCTGCTGGAATAGTAACGAGAGTTCCGTTCGGTTCAATGTTAATTTGCGCATTATCTGGATTGGTCGTTTGGTCGACATACAATTTAAAAGTAGCGTCTTTATTGATGGTACTTGTATTGCGTAATTTCAGTACAAATTCGGCATTTCTCCCTTCAAAAACACCCGATACATTTGAAGCAATAACTGTTATTTCAGGTTTTTCTAAAGCCATTGTGGCTACTGAAAGCGGAACACGTTGGGCATCTAAAAGATCAACGATTGTAGCCGAAGCGTCCGTCACATTAGCATGAGTTAGGTTATAGAAATGAGAAAGTTCTCCTCCTTCATAAGGACAAGAAGTTTCTCCTCCTTTAGTAATAAAAATTGGGCCATTTCCATCAAAAGCATTAATAACATCAACACTTAATAAATTACCAGCATCATGGTCTTTAAGCGTATAACTGATGTTGGTCGTTTCATTGTTAGTATCTGCGCTGGAACTTCCAGATCCAGAGCCACTACTTTTGCTCGTTTGCATTTCAAAACCAGTATTATTAAAGCTGGCTCCAATCGCTAAGGCAACTGAACTATCAATTTGTAATTGATACGTGAGTGAATTAGTACTTAGGCGTTCTACTTGATAGCTTTTGGTAAACTCACCAACTCCAGCATCCAAAGAAACATTTTCATAAAAAGTAGCATTCAACAAATCTTTGAGTTGTTTGGCCGAAGTGGATAACGTATTGGTTACCGGATCTTTTAGACCTGCTATTATAGTGTTTAAGGATGTTTTCAGTTTGTCTTTATCGTTAAGCGCTTGGTATTTGGCTAATTCGTTGTTTAAAATTATTTTTCTCCAAAGATTGATTGAAGATAGGTATGCGGCTTTTGTAAGAACACCATTCTGGTTTTCGGTAATTGTATGAGCATCAATTTGTTTGATAATATCCAAATACTTAGGGATAATATCATTTAAGATGCTGTGCTGGGAATAGACAAACAAGGTTTTTTCTGGAGCCTCATTAAAGTACATGGCCTTATTAATTTTCGGGTATACTTTTGAAATTTGAGAACCACTTAAAGGAACTACTGTGATTGGATTTGTAGGACTGGAAGGGCTAGAACTTGAGGCAATTAATTCGTTATAGGTGCCGTAAAATTGATTGGCTGAAGTACCAATATACAAATCAGCATCACTACCTATCCAACTTGGGTCGTCACTTGTGGAAATCGTTTGGTTAAAGGTATAGGTATTGGTCACACTTTTCCCGTTCGAAGAGGATTGCGCCATACTAACTCCGGTAGAAATATCGTTGGTAACATCTGTTTTCATAACAGGTCCTAATAATCCTCCCCCTAAACTGAGTTCAAATCCAAGAGAAACGGTTGCGTTTACATCGCTACCATTATTTGCGGTGGAGGTGTTTTCTTTAGAAAAGCTAAAAGAAGATCCTTTCACTATGGTAGCTGAACTATTGGATCCTGGAGGATCGCGCAACACAAAATCAGGTAATTCGGGACCTGCTGTCACAAAGGTTTGCGTACCATCGGCCACGCCTCCTAAAAGAATTCCTTCCGTTTTATAGTTCTGCAATGCAGTATCCACTCCATTCAATCTGTATTTTAAATCAATGGTTCTTTTATAATTTGTAGCAGCATCGGTATTGGGTGTTCCTCCTTTGAAAGTATAAATCAATACACTTGAATCGGTTGGGTCAACTACTGTGTTTTCGGTATTTTCTAGTGCTAAATTATTGGTGGCAATGATAGCACCTCCCGTTACCGGAACTGTGTTAATAACAGGAGTTGTAACATTTGTATCATAATTGGAATACCGTTCCTGACCCTGAATTCGAACGGTGTAATTCCCAAATTGGCTATAAATAGGTGGAGTTTGACTTGTTGCTATGGTATACGTTTTTCCATCTGCCTTTATTTCTGTGTCTGAAGTCTGGCTTAATACCGTATAGATAGGTGTTGCCATATACGTAAACTTCAGAACCTCTTGATAGGGTACTCCTGAAATCGTATGATCCCCTTGAACGAAAGTTGGAGTTTGTAACGCTTTTATAGCCGTAAAATTGATGGATTGGTCGGCATCTAAAAGCCATTTGTCCCCCGGATTTTTATTACTGGTGAAAGTCAAATCATTTTGAGATAACTGGTAACTAAGAGGCAATAAATTAACACGAAATTCTCCTGTTTCTCCATCGGTAAGCGTAGGAATTGTTTTGTACTCGGGCGTTATACTAGTAGCTCCTACAGGCAAGTACCCAAATGTCATTCTTGCCTTTCCAATGTTATTGAGCGAGGTATACACTGTTGTTCTATCGACACCTCCAGCATCTTTATAAGCATAGGTTTTTTTTCCAGTATCTCCAAAACCAATCGTCTTGTCAGATTCTATTTTGCCACCCACCACACGACCTACCACAATTACTTTAGTATTGTCAATGAAGGTAACGGGCTCGTCTCGGTCTTCAAAAAAGTCTTGATAGGTATTGGTATAATAGGTTTGACCGCCAATAACCGAACTTGTTTTGGCAGGAAATCGACCATCAAATTCAAATACATGGTCACTTTTAGTGATGCTTATGGCATGAGAACCTATAGGAACTTCAATTGTAAATCGTCCGTTGATGTCTGTTTGAATAGGAACGTTATTAGCATCAATTGCCGGAGCATTATCGATATTGACATAAGCCCCCGGAACTGGTATAGTGGCGTATCGTTTTAGTGATGTGATTGTTTTCCCTGTTGCATCCATCTCGGCCCAATATTCGCCTTTTTGATATTTTAGAGTGCCTTTGGTATAGGCATTATACACTTCATTGTCTTTAATATCTCCCGTTATAGGAGTATCAGAAGTAGCTGGAAAAACTCCTTTACTATTATACACCACAATGCCTTTAAATGAAAACGAAGATTGATCGATAAAGTTCACATTATTGACTACAGTAGAACCCACCCCCAAAAAGGCCAAATCCTGTTTTGGATTGAATTCATGTTTCCCTAAGGAAGGAACTATCGTAAAAGAATCTCCATTACCACTGTAAGGTACCGATGCTATAACATAATTACCAAACTCATCGGATATACCCAAAATGCCCAATTGACTGTTCGTTGGGATATTATTTGTATCGTCTTCGCTATTGGCCCAAGTAGGAACCACTGCAGCATTACTCAATTTAGCATCATTCCCATGAAAACTAAAACCGGTTTGAGCTAGGTCATAAGCATAATCTCCAGACTTTTCATTGGCTCTGATATACGTATTGAAATAAGACTCATTCCCTTTGAGATAACGGCGATAATCCCGTTGAATTTGAGAAGGAGTCAGTGCCGTTTCCCATACCCGGAATTCATCTAAATAGGCTACTTTGCCTCCTCCCATTTTAAAACTATTCCAGCTTTGTGGCGCCCCAGTCGTCGTGGTATTTAATTGAACAGTGGTATTTGTGCTAGTAAAAGCAACTGTTAATGGTACATTCAAAGGATTTTGGGCTAGTATAGTGTTCATTTTAGTAGCATAAGCTGCAGAAATCAATCGGCCATTGATATAAATTTCAGGAATTTTGTTATCCCTTAGTACGGCACTAAAATGAGTAAATAATTTATTTAAGTTAGCAATAGGCACTAAAATATCCTGTCCTTTGTTGTCTATTTCACCACTTGGGATATAATTCGTCAAGGTGATTGTATGGGCTCCCACATAAGCCGTCAATTGACTACCGATCATTTTAATCTTGAAATCCAAAGTTTCATTATGATCACTCGACAAGCTGTAAAGGTTTAACACCTCATTAGTTCCAAAATCAGCATAGGGCTTCATCCATGTTTGAATACTAATAGAATCTTTTAAACTTTTATTCAATTTGGCAACCTTAATATAGCTATCGCTAGGTACTTTTAAAGAACTACCAAAACGCAAACTGCTTCCTGTTGGATTGGCAACAATCATGACATCTTTTACCGGATTTCCTCCCGTGTAACTGATATTACCAGTAATTACCCCTGTTGGATTTCTATAGCCAATACCCGTAATATAGTTCGAATATTTGATTTCTAAATTATCGATTTCAATACCTTTAGCAAAAATTTTATAACGGTATAATTTACCGCCTTCCACATTGGTGTCTGAAAAAGTACCCACATCTCCTGCTAGAGTTTTTAAAGGTGTTCCCCAAGTGGGATTGACACTGGTCAAATCCTCGGTACGAAATACCGAAATGCTGATGATTTTTTCCTGATTCTTTTTGATATCCCAGTTGAGCTCTATCCTATCACTGAAATAACCTTTGGAAACCGTGAAAGCATCCTCCGAAAACGTAGTGTATCGATAGCGAATCCCCCAAGGAAAACCTAAATCTTTGATATAGTTTTGCGTGGAAGCAGCACTGATAGTAGCTCCCTTGGTTAAACCCATATAAGGCATCCCCACCTGCATACTTACGCTGGAGATGGTAAAATTAGTGCTGACTCCATTTACAGGTTTAGTCAGGTTTAGCCCTAAATTATCTTTTTTAGAAGCATAAGCACCAATCACTGATTTGACGCCCAGTTTTTGTTGCGCAATCAAAGTGTTGTAACTGAATAGTACAAGACACAGTACAAGAATATGTTTCATTGTAGGAGAATTTTGTTAAGGTAATAAGAGAAAGAAGCTGGGATTATAATCTAAATTATATTTTTATAATCCAGTTCACCCCCCAGTTGATAGGGCGCGTTTCTGTATCTCCGGTAGTATATGTATTTCCACTGACATTATGAGAGTGAGTACCAGCATCAGCAGAATCAAATGTCCCAAGATAAGACCTATTAGTTGTACTAGCAGAATTCTCATTTCTATTTGCATCTCCAGAATCATAAGCCCCATTATCAGAGTTTGACCTTCTTCCAATCTTGTGCGAGTGGTTACCACTATCATTTGTGTTAATGTTTACCCCATGATTATGGGATTGAAAAGAATCCATCTGGGCAGCCATTACAGCGGGTCCTATTTTACCGTTTCCACTACCTGCTCCACGTAAGAACATGGCTTGAAGCGCAGGGGTATTGTTACCTAAAAAGGCTCTTAAATTTGCATAATAAGGAGTATTAGGAATAGCTCCTCCATCACAAATCAACCATCCGGTAGGCGCTGTAGTTCCTATATAAGCAACAATAGTTCCTGTAGGTACTCCATTTTGTGCATAAATAGCGTAAGGAACAGCTTGAAGTTTTTCATCAGAGAAAACAACACTACCAGAACCTACCTTCAAATAAGCCGATTGGGTGCTAATCAGGGTGTATTGGTCTTGATCTATTGTCAACACATAAGAAAAAACACCAAAATTATCTGTCTTTACAGTGGCTGTTCGAGTCAAAATAACGGTTGGTGTGGTAGAATTTCCTACTAAATAGTACACCGTAAATACCAAATCCAATTGATCAATATTGACCAAAGCCTCGTTATTGATATCACGGGCGATTCCCTGTATAGACATTCCTGAAGAAGTAACATTGGTTTGAGCAACTGCGTTTATGGTTGTAAAGAATCCTATTACGACACATACTAAAAGATAGATTTTTTTCATGAAGAAAAAACATGAAGGTAACGAAGCAAGCCAGCTATTGCGTCAAACAGTTTTATCCAACTTGATTTATCCAGTCTCTTATATACATTCCAATACGTTCTATATCTTGGTTTACTAATTCTCCGCTATGCATTATTACGTTTCTTGACCGTTCCAATGTTTTAATGATTTGGTCAGCCCATTCTATAGAATAAATATGAGGTTCAAAATATTGCCAATTGTCTGTGTTTCTGATAATAGATAATAAATCTCCAAACTCGGTGTAATTAATTATACT